>WLWI01005612.1_pt1 | contig 10449 bp, 4 predicted proteins | sample 6701501 | NCBI WGS metagenome assembly WLWI01 (sample SAMN12718690, study PRJNA515312) | sponge metagenome | isolation source: marine sponge | host: Mycale hentscheli | place: New Zealand: South Island, Marlborough, Capsize Point | collected 2014-11-01
AAAGAAAACACAAAAAAAGAGAGAGGGGGCGGCGGGGGGGGGGGGGGGGGGGGGGGGGGGGGGGGGGGGGGGGGGGGGGGGGCGGTTAGTGCTAGTATGACAGCTACTTTTAAATTGTCCAGTTACACTTCAGAGATATCAAGCTAAGTAGTCCGGAGAGGCTCTGTATATAAGATCCTAGACCATATGCCAGTTCTGAATCTAAGATGGATATCAGGAAATATTTCCAAAGTCAAATTAGCACCAGTGATCATGAGTCAGTGACTCACAGTAAGAATGGTGATAGAAGTGACACTGAGACAGCTCAGCCTAATTTTAAAAAAATAGAAGAATTGTGCACATTTTTTTTAATAATAAAAAAAATTGCTCTGAGTTACCATTTATAATTACAGCAAAAAAATTCAGATTTCTTGGAAGGGGGGATTTTCCCTGGGGAGGGAAAAATTCCAGCCCCCCTCCCTGTATGAAGCCCTGATATACTTAAACAAGATGCAAGTGATAGCAGTTAAGCCATGAGTCTGATAATGTAGAGTCACTGTAGAACATGTATGTTTGAAGAAGATAGTCCATACGTGTACTCGGAGTACTCGCACCCTCCCCTCTCTGTGGCCTATTCAGCCTATTTAGCCACATGTTATCCTAGTTAGGAATAAAAAAGTTCCCTCCCCCCAGAAAAAAATTCTGTATGAAGCCCGGTATATTTTGGCTGGTGCCCAGACAAAGCTTTGCCTGATTTTACTCTTGTATGCGCAGCTCGTATATCCAGCTACTGCTCAGGCCACAGTTGTCAGAACTAGTCATTGAAACCAACAAATTTGTGTATGGTAACAACCAAATACATATTCTTAATTGGCATAATTTTGGTGTATTAAGCACCACTTTAAGGTGGGTGTGTACTCATCTGTATTTTATTGATTACCTTATAGTTTTAAAAGGTCATCTAAGCAGTTTAATATAAATCAACTTTGTAGATAGCAAGTTCTTTATTGATTATATAATTTCATAGAAATTTAATGCTTACTTGTAAATTTCCTTTTTGTTTTATATGTAGGTGGGCTCGCTTTTTGACATTGTGAAGCACTCACTAGTTTTAGCCCCTAGCAAACAGTATTCATGAAATTATGACAAACATAAAGTAATGACCATGCAGGAGTCACTAATCCATGATCTCAAATGAGTAGTAATTGTCACAATTTTTTTTGACAGGCTCATTCATGCTCCATCATATTACTAACGATACGTGTAGCATACTCTGAATTTCAGCAGCCTTTAATACATGGAGTAAGATTGCTATATCTGTACTATAAACGTGTGATTAATTGTGTGAAACCAGTTCTGAGTGCAAGCCATGCTAGCCCCACTATTATGTATAGTGCACTATAGTACATCAATTTAAATTATGGTTTTTATGATGCTTGACACAAAATTTCAGCTTATCCACTGATTGCTTTTTTAAAGGTTAAATTTCACAAATTGAAATTAAATATCTTCCATAAATTTGCAAAGAGCAGATTGTCAAGTGTCAGTTACATAGTACGTATCCCATAATACACCCCCAGCATGACCTACAAGTTCGTCTCAGGTAATATATCATACTATTGCTATGAATATAACATACAATGTATGTAACTGCAATCGTACATATGGGAATAATCAGTTTGGCATGTTTGAAATAATGGAAGTCGTAACTTGGAACTTTAGCTTTTTCAAATTGAATACACTGTGTGTTTTGCACTTGAGCACAAATAGTGTGGAGAATGTTTTGAATACACTGTGTGTGGTGCACTTGAGCACCAATAGTGTGGAGAATGTCTTGAATACACTGTGTGTGGTGCACTTGAGCACAAATAGTGTATAGAATGTCTTGTTTTATGACTACAGAATGATAAAGAGATCTATCTATTTTCAAATAAAAGCATAACTATGGTAATTTTTTGTGACTTTTCTAGCTCCTATTTTTACAGATATGGATGGCATAAATGGTTATAATTAGTACAAGTATAGTAGTTGACTATTAATAGCAGCTAATACAATTATCTCAATTTTCCAAGTAGTGGTAGATTCTGTAGTATCTAATTTATCCATTCTGACTATCAGAGTACTAATAGCAGAAATCAAGCATTCAACTACTCAAATAGGGCATGTTTTTTTGGTAAAGGGTCATTAATACCACAGTTAACTACTCAATGCAATGTTTTGTGACTTAAAAAAAGCCTGGAGCTTTGGTTATAGTGCTGTATTACTGAAAGAAAATGCCGACTTGCCTAAAAAGCTATTATTTTTAAGAGAAAAACAGTTCCCACAAGTGCGTTTAAAGGACCACGTACCATATAAATATATATTTATTATAATATACTTTTTTCACCTAATACTTCATTGTTTTTTTTGTTTCTTGTTGATTGTGGTAGAAGTTCTGTCTTAAGTATGTTTTTAAATAATGATTATTAATAATTTTTGTACTTTTGTCTAGGTCTTCTATGGAGCTTGGCATTTTCTATCTATTTGGCTTGTATTTACTACTTCCAATAGTCTCAGCTATTTTTGATGCAATTTTAATGAAAACATATGCAAGTTTCTGTCAACAGAGTAGTGCAAGACAATCTCAGCAAACTTTGTCGTAAGTTTAGTGTTACACCAATATGGATAAAACCAATATTTATGCAGATAGCTGATATATTTAAAAATCTACCGATAGTCCATTCTATATCAAAAATGTTCATGTAGCATAACAGGAACTGTGTGAGTTTTTGAAGTTTTGACACCTGCAGCATATTTCTATGGGGAGGCTATATAACTACTCAGTGAAGCATATCTATTTGAGCATGGAATACTGGATCATGTTGTACTAGTAATAGCTTGCATTTGGTTTTATTTTGGCAGGTACGTCAAAGTGAAAAAACAACAACAAAAAAACAACCAGAGAAATAATTGAGGGAGCGAAGTAAAAGAAGGAAGAGGGGGAGGGAAAAAGAAGAACAGGAGAGGTTAAAATAATAAAGTGGGATTGGAACCATAGAAGTTGCTAATGTGGATTTGATACCAATACATATCTTACATGGTCAACAGTTACCTGCTCTACAGTAGCAACTTATTTACCCTTTTTTGAGCCCAATCTTTATCATTTATCTTTGTCTCCTCCTCACCAATTTTTCCGTTTGCTGTTTCAGCAACTCGGTGCACCCGGTTTCTACCATCCTAGCTCCCCAACTATTTCTTTTCTTTTCAATAAATACCCCACACTACAATGCTGCTAAGTACTGCCATGGAATTTCATAACATGCACAGACACATTAATAGAAAAAGGTCTTATATGCCTATGGTAATTGAATTGAAGACATACATGTATCGCAAACTCATATACAGCTTTGCTCACTTTACTGAAATTATCATAGAAATGATGATGATAATCTATATAATAATACCCGTGACTGACGACGACGATGACATACGTATTCATGAATAATTCATGAGCTAATGAGCTAGAACGCGCAGACGTACAATACTCGTGAACTCGCGCTAAATTACCGGGTAAAGCTATAGCTCAACGCAGAACTGGTTAGCAACCAAACCCAGCACAAAATAAATGGACAGTAGGCAGGAGTGGCAGAAAAACAGGAGCGTGGTTTTCGTGAACTAACGCTGAATTACCGAGTAAGCCAAGAATGCAGTTATAAAGAAGTGAAGGGGTTGGCTACGCTAGACTACCGGTAGGTGAATTCGTTTGCTACCTAACCTGGTACAACAATTAAGTGGAAGAAGACGAGAGTGGCAGACAAACCGGAGAGTGAGTAAAGTGTCGTCATGATCGGTAGCACGTGATTACTATAATTGCAACAAAAAGAGGGTGGAACAGACGAGGATAGGTGGTATAAGCTTCAAAAAGGAAGGTTAAAATGTGAAAGAGAAGGCAAAGGCAGTTAATCGGTGGAATCGACGAGGAAAGGTGGTGTGGTAAAAAGGAGAAACTATGAAAGAGAAGGCAAAAAGGAAACGATTAATATTGTACTAAAAAGCGGGTGAAATCGAATCGTTGAGTAATGGCAGCGTAAGTTTCAAAAAGAAAGGTGAAAGTAGAAAAGCAGAAGTTAAAAGTTTCACTTAGCCTAAGTCCACATTGTGAGAGAAGCCTCCCTCACATTCAGTAATAGAGGGGATTGACTTCATAGTCACCAGGAACACTGTAACTTAAAAACTTAGTTAATGTATGGGTGTCTTGTTTTCATAGCAATCATTGCTGTGCAGTGCTGTGCTGTGTCATTCCTTAATATTCTATTATCTTAATGTATTCTTAATATCACCCCAGCTGTGCATCATCACTCTGAACCCATTATCTCACCTATTGAGAACATTATTACTTTTCATGCTCTCGTTAATGTAACATCACCCCAGCTGTCATTATCACATTATTTATGCCTAGTCATGCTCTCATTCATTGAGTTATATATCAGCACCAGAAATTGAAAGTCAGTTCAGTTGATGTTCTTCACCAGTTAGTGCAATTACAGTTAAACTCTAACTATTGCCAATATTCTCTCTGCGACTGCGCAAAGTCTCTAGAGGCGAGCTATCGTAAAGGAGGCTGGGAGATATCAATTCTGGTGGCAGCGATTACTACGTATCACTGGCACTGAAGTGTTTGTGAGGAGATTAGTCTCTGATCCTCAAGAAATACATAGGACTCGCATCACACACCATCATGATAGAAGGACGGAAAGATTCACAAGCAGGAAAGGTAGATGAAGGAGGAGAAAGGACTCCTTGATTCAAGAAGGAAGAGTTGAAAAAAAGAAGAAGGGGGATACAAAAATGAGATAGTTCAGGAATGAATAGAGCAGGAGAGTGAAACTGATTGTAACCTTAACCAACTGTAGCCATGAATAAAAGGAACTTATGCTACTGCATTCTTACTGTGCAATATGTCAAGCGCTACTGTGTGGCCGGGTACTTGCTAGTAATAATATAATTAGCTATAACAAAATAATAATTTTGCTATGTAATTTAACTTACCAGAACTTAATGTTCTAGCTGCTATCCATAAAGCTAAGAATGACATAAATCAGTATTTCAGACATACTACTAATAATATGTCGCATGTGTGTATATTATTATCATTCGGTTAAAATTTGTACAGAAATTGTGTTGCACTTTTAACACTACAATAAAGTGAGGTTAGACTGAATAGGACAGATTATTTTTATGGTAGGCAAATATATGCTTGCATTTTATAAATGCTCTTACGTGGAATTGCGCAACTCTCAAAAAGTCAATGCTCCAGCCTCCAATATGCTAATGGTTGCACATTAATGACACATAATTGTTATGGGCAATTATAGTTTTCTGACTTTTTGAGCTGATCCAGTAATATGAATTATTGATATTAGGGATACACATTTAATACCCATAAAGAATTATCACAGTGTTGTGTTTGACACATAATGTGTACATGACTAAACTTTTAGTAAGTACTTAGTTTGTTACTTTTTGGTTTTAATATTATTGTCTTTTCCAGAATTGCAAATTCCAACTTTCAAATAGTCTTTGTGACAATTGGCCTACTAAAGATATTGTGCAGTACTGTGTTGCAAAAATACAGCATTAAATTAATTTCATTAATATGGAACTATACATGTCTTTGTGTGAAACAATTTGACATGTTTTCGAAAAAACATGGAATATCATACAGATGTAGCTACTATCAGAGAAATGATATCTATCAAAGATTTCAGAATCTCCTAATACAAAGAAGAGCTAATTGGGAAATGAGATGTACAACTGTACTTTCTCCTGAACTGATATCACCTGGAAATTGTGGTGCACTTTTATTAGGAACTGTTTTGGTCTGGTATTTTTACAAAAGACAAATAAAAAAGTGCAAGAAAAAGCACTTAAAGTTATTTTTCTCTTTTCAATATTATTGTGCAGAAAGGTATGTATTTAGTTTAATAATCATTATGTAATCTATGTAAATCATCCATTTGTAGAACGAAGAAGAAATTGTCAGTCGATCACATATGTTCCACCTTCCATTTCATATCGATACTTGCTTCAACCCTGAAAAAAATTAACAGTTTCTTTACAAATATTGAATTGAATTACTGTTTAAGGAAATTATTACTATCGGGAGATGTGGAGTTAAATCCAGGACCTCACCGTGAAGGTTGGTGATTAATTTTGTACCGTAATAATATCACAGCATTAAGTTTTCAAAACACAATTTGTATAAAACACTAGACAGTGTTTATGTTATATTTTATCAAATATCTAGATTTTGAATGTTTTACCAAGTTTATTATTCCCCCTCCCTTTGTTTCTGTCTTTTGCTCCAGTGAAGGAATTCTCCTAAGAACTGCCTTTCAATTTCAGAATGTTTGACCAAGTTATTGTTATCCCTTTTCTTAATTGTCGTTTTAAAATCCTTTAGTGTTGTCATTATAATTCTGTACCAATTTCACTAATTTTTCCTTATCATCTTTACTTCCATTCTTAGTTATTACCGAAGTAACTCAATTTGACTACTGAAGAAGAGGACTGCTTAGCATTTCAGCTGAGCTTATGAATTATTCATATGCCAACACCACTGCTTGTTTAGACTAGCACACTTTCGAAGGTGCTACAGAACTGTGTGATTAGCTGGCTCAGTTTTTAGGTACATTTTGTGATGCAGAACAAGCCTTAATGACACTGTACACTGGATATTTATAGAAAAGTCATTGTTCCTATAAAAGGGCTAGGTATTGTCTCAGTAATAACTATAACTTTCATTCACTTCTACCACCCAATTATAGATATCCAGAAAGGTCTAGAGCTGATTTACAGTATCTTTGCATATTATCATTGCCACATTGGGTAGTCATACTTTAGATACACTTCTCTTGTCACTTTCTAGAAAACTGAATGTTACACTGATAAGGGCAGTCCAGACTTCCAGACTTGGATTCTGTTAGCAGGATTTAGCTAGATTGGATTATAGCTACTACGCTTTTTCTTTTTCTTTTGCAATGTGACAATATGCAATACTACTACAAGGTGATGTGGTAAGCAAGTGATTTGTATAGAGGAAATGAATGTTAGTGTGACAGGGAATGTTTATGAAGTCTATAGGCCAGAACATCATATACTTTCACTTTCAATTTGAATTGCTTCTTTGGAAAGATCAAGCCAAATATTAATTTAACACATGCTGTTCAACAATTTGAATGTCTATGCACGTGCACTTAATTTACTATTGACTGCCGGACTTATGAACCAATAGAGAGACAGAGTATTCATATATGTAGACTATCTGCCACACAGTGGCGCTTGATGTAGCTTCTAACTTTTGTAAATGCAATATCATAAGCTATTTTTATGCATTCTTATATCCTTTACTACTTGGTTTAGTTGCATCATTTTTTCACTCCTGCTCTATTTCTTGAACTCTCTCTTCTTTTCAGCAGCTTTTTCTTGTTGAGTCATGGATTCCCTTTTCCTATATTGAGTACCTCTTCCTGCTTCTCAGTATCTCCAGTCTTTCTATTCATGATTGTGGACTAAAACTTTGCGAAAGTGTTGCCTTCCCTTTTGAATGCTTTATGATCTTTGCCATCCTCAGCTGCTCTTAGACACAATCAGTTTGTATCGGGCAAGCTCACTTAGTAGATTCACACATCATCATCGATGTTATTGTCTATGCTTTACCAACCAGTTTTGACCGACTTTACTAGCCCGGATCAGCTCTATTCATGAATGCATACACCGTCGTCATCATTACTGACAGGCAAACATATATTATATTGCTAGCAAGTACCCTGCCACAAAGTGGCGCTTGATGTATTGCAAAGTAAGAATGCAGTACCACAAGTTGTTTTGCTCAGTTATCATTCTCTACCATTGGTTAAGGTTACATAAGTTTCCCTCTGCTGCTCTTTTTTTTCTGAACTATTTTGGCTTTTCTTATCTTCAGCTCTTTATTCTTGAGTCACGGAGTCCCTTTCCTTTGACTACCTCTCCTGTTTCTGAATCTATGTCCTACTATCATGATTGTGGACTTTTTCCTTCTTATTCGTACTTTCGCCTTCCTTTTTGAAACTGCCTCTGCCTTTACTGTCGATTCCACCCGCTTTTTAGTTACAATTAATCGCTTGCCTTTTTGCCTTCTCTTCCATTCTATTTAAACTGCACTGCCTTACCTCACTGGTTCCACCTGCTTTTTAGTTATAATTAATCTCCTTTTGCCTTCTCTTTTGTACTTTCGCCTTTCTTTTGAAACCTGCGCTGCCTTCCCTAGAATATTACACCCACTTTTTAGAATAAACCACTTTCTACTGAATTTGACGACACTTTAACCATCGTGTAATGATGATGCTTTGCCAAATTATTTGGATCTCGTGAATTATTCATGAATACACACACCGGCAGTCACTATCGTAGTCGTCGGCTATCGTCATTACTGACACACAAGCATACTTGGTGAGGGAGCGGAGCAAGCGAGACACTATCAGAGGCGAGTGAAAAAAAAACGCCTGAGAGTGAAATATCTTGTCATATCACTCTGACCAGTGTAATAAATAGTTTATTCCCACTAGATGTCTTCACTACTGTACCTAGATATCTTCACTACTGTAGTTAGTACTAGAGGAAGGGTAACTCACAGAGTAAAGTTGGTTATAGGGGCTATCCACACCCCTAGCTGATATTTTAGCAGCTGCTCTAGGGTTGAGTAGGCTACACCAGATGAAAGTAAGCTGTAAAAACCAAGAAAATTGACATGGGTCGGTTGCTATAACTACAAGGGTAATGAGCGTGAAATAACAACCTGAAATGTGAAATTACAACCTGAAATATCTTGAGTTATTTCACGGGTCATGAACCTAAAGATATCATTGTGAAGATATCTAGGGTGAAATATATATATTATACATCAAACAATTATACTCAATTTTCAATTGTCCACCCCTAATAGTATCTCGCTCGCTTCGCTCACTCGATAACAAATATCCCCAATTTTCAATAGAGTTACCCCTGGCTGGTGAAAATAAATTAGTCTGCTCTTGAAATATTTCACCATATCACACTCTGACTCATGTAATAAGTACTAGTATGTATTGTACATATGCCCCTTAAACACATGTGCTGACTTTTTTCCCCTCAAATTTCCCTTACTGTATAAATGTAATTTAAAAACTCGACATTATGTTTATTAGCTTAGAGTGTTAGAAGCTATATCAATCATATAACAATAGTGTAGGGGCTCGTTTGTCATTTGTGTTCAAGCACATCACTAGTATTATATAGATACTAGTAAGTACCCTGCCACAGCATGGTGCTTGTTTTTCTTATTTCTTTCTTCAGCTTATAGATTCCCTTCTCATTCTTGTCATCCCCATATTGTACTATGAGTGTATAAAATGTTTATTCCAATCAACCTCTATGATGTATTTTAAAACCATTAAGATTCAAAGGAAACTCCACCGTACTTCTAAAATGTTAGTTGTCCAGAACTATGCATGGGCATGTTGAAGTGTTCAATATGTAGCAATGAATAAAGGGAAAATATTGAATGCTTACGTGGTGTGGAAATATTCAAGGAAAATATCCAATCTATAATACTTACACTGCCCCTATTATTGAGCTCGTACAAAGAAAAAGGGAAGGGAGTAATGTACTTTCATATATTAATTCACAAATGAGCGTAACTCTCTCAGGTTCAATATATGGTAATGTGAGCATTTAAATGTACATATTCATAATATATATTGGTCAGGGTTAGGATGATCTATAATTGTGATTGTGCACAGGAAGATTGGGCACAATGAAAGACCTGAATATTTTTTGCGTTTACACTTTTGTCAGTATCTAGATACTGAACTCTTGAAGTTTTATAGCGGTAGTTTCAACTGTTGCCTACATGCGGGACCTGACCGGTTCAATGTACAGTCTACTTTAATACATTTTTGAGATGTATACATTAATCTTTTCTTGATGTTTACATGGTGCCCGATTTTCCTGAAGTAAGAAGTAGAAATAATTTTAGTTATAATATTTCTCATTTTAACAGCCAATATTGTTAATTACAACTTAACCCAATGTTTTGACTTCATGCTGAAGTCCTCTTCAGGGGTCAATTAACTGAGGTTGAACTCTCCGTGGTGATATAATAACACGATTTAAACAGTAAGATTTCTGGAGGGTAGCTTACTGTTTATTATATCCTGGAGGGTGATTTGCACACAGCATGGACAGCCAGCATCCTGGAAGCTCTAAACCTACGTCTCTGTTAAACTTGTTGCTGTCAGGTGTCATCTGTATGCGTAGAGCTTCCTTGATCTTCAACTCATGGTTCTTACTGGCTCTGTCTACAACTCTTACCTCTTCCCATTTAATGGGGTGATGCTGCTGCCAAGCATGTTCAGCAATGGCTGAAACCTTCTCATCACCTCTCTTACAAGCATCCTGATGTTATTTTACTTT
>WLWI01005614.1_pt1 | contig 10446 bp, 5 predicted proteins | sample 6701501 | NCBI WGS metagenome assembly WLWI01 (sample SAMN12718690, study PRJNA515312) | sponge metagenome | isolation source: marine sponge | host: Mycale hentscheli | place: New Zealand: South Island, Marlborough, Capsize Point | collected 2014-11-01
GGCAGTCCTAATAGACTCCATTAGAAGCTAAAGTTAATATTTCCACCACAGAAACATTAATAAATACAACCTGATCAAGATTGTTACAATGTTTATTTCTTCACGTTATTAGGAACATAGATTGAAGACTTCAAAAGCAGCATCATATCAAACCAGTTCTGTAAGCACCAGTTCACATTGAAATGTGTTTTATTTATACAAATTATAACTATTTCAGGCAAAGTTGAAGTTCTTCAAGGAAGACAATATATATTGGACACCAGCCTCCACAACGTCTGAGCTTTATGCTCAGCTTGCGACCAAACAGTATCGTGAACTACCAAGAAACCATATCAAGTAAGTAATGCCATGGCTAGTCAGGCATGTGCTGTTCAAAGTACTGATGATTGTAGATTGTTATTATGGGACAGGCTCTGCAAAATCCAGGAATTTGCTTAAAAAATTGAAAATCCTGATACTTACTGAAAATGACTCAACCTCAACTATATAACAGTGTACAAAGGATTTTAACTGTGGACATTCAAAATGCGAGTTATAGCAGCGTCCTAAAAATGCATATTTGAAACTGGACGAAATGAGTTAAGTGTCGTGAAATGCAGTGGCCACTTGTAATTTTTGTTGAATTCCATATACTGTAGTCAACGAATGTAACACCTAATGTATTCAGTAAACAAAAATAATGGCACAGGTTTCTGGTGTGACACTTACTAAGAAGAAGAGGCTTTTCAAAAGTACGGTAAGAATCACTTTAATAGTGAGTAATTTACCAAGGGTTCTGTTATTTGTAGGAACTAACTTTTTGCATAACCTGAAAACCCTGAAAACTTTCCCTATTGTTCACACGGAAATCCCACATCTTCCACGTTTTACGTATTGCTAATTTCCATATATGCAGAGAAGAAATAAAAGGCAAAAAAATGACTTTTTTTTCAATGGCGCGCTTGATGTGATACAAATGTTTTTAAGCTTTGAAGTTTTTGGCAAAATGATAAAACTGTACTTAATAATAAGTGGAAACCCCCCCCCCCCCAAAAAAAAAAACAGGAAATTTTGACCATAGTCAGTATTTTTACCGTTTGCTAGCTTTGATATTTTTGCCAAAATTCCTGGTTCTTGTAGAGCTGTCACATATAGCTATGTGCAAGTCAGATAGGAAAGGTAATGACAAATGTATGTTGAATGGAATGATGAATAGATCCTTACTTTGTTTTCTTTTTCACTGCCTGAAAAGTGTCCATTGACAACCATAACAAAATCGTAAATTAGTACATAATATTATGTTGATAACTAGTTAGTTAAGTTGTACAGCCTTGTAATTTTTTTGTTAACTCTAATTATCAAGACAGTTTACGAATTTTGTTATGGTTGTAAATGGACTCTTTTCAGCCTGTGTTTATTTTGCAGTACATGCTGTCTAGACAGCTTAATTCGATTGAAGAATGTCTTAGTTGTCTTTGTTGAAACCACTAGCTGCTTCTAAATAGAATTCTGGTAACAAATATAGTCATGACTATCATAAGTAACTTCCAAAATGGGTTATCTTACTCATGAATATAGTTAATAGCATCTTGCATTTAAAATAAAATATTTCTACAAGAGGCATGTTTACGGACCATTACTTTGCATATATCAAATTTTTAAATTCAGATTTTATCATTTTTTTAATGTTTTTTAAAAATAAATACAATAGGATAGAAAATACAATTGGTTGTGGTCAATTTGGCAAAGTATGTAAAGCCATATGGAGCATAGATCAGGAGAAGATGGAGCTAGCCATCAAAACCTTGAAGCCTGGAGCTTCAGAGGAAGATGAAGTTAAGTTCCTACAGGAGGCAGCCATCATGGGCCAATTTAACCACAGAAATATAGTCAAAATGTATGGAGTGGTAACTTTAGGGAAACCTGTAAGTTTAACTAAACATTGTTATTTGCACCATAGCACAACTATTGAAGTTTAACAAGTTGATGCATAAATTTATAAAAAAAATATACTTTCTTTCTCTTTAATAGGTTCTGATTTGTTTGGAGATTCTTGATCATGGAGATTTGAGAGAATATCTACTAAAAATGAACCCACAGTTAGTATGACATGATGAAAATGATGCACTGTCCAATTATATACACTTATCTTAATCAAGGGGCTCCAAATTTGGAGATTTTATGGAAACAGAATTGGTTTTCTTGAAGTTTGCAAAAGAAGTAGCTGCAGGAATGGAGTATTTGTCTCAGAAGAGTTTTGTGCACAGAGACTTGGCAGCAAGAAATATACTTCTCAGCAAATATTTTACTTGCAAGGTGAGTATGTTAGAACATCATATCAATGACTTTAATTATGAGATAATAATTAAGTACTGTAGATGTGAATTAGTTACAGGAGACATGAATTTCTAAGATTTAAACATCTTTCTATAGATGGGTTCAATACTGAAAAAATTTTATTCGTACATTTTGCATAGTTAATTGTTGCTAGGCAATTGAGGTGTGTCTGAGAAGGGAATGCATATGGCTTCACGCTAAGTGAGTTCTAATCATTTTAAGTAGTCTGTGGTTTAGTGAATCTCATTCTTTTGCCTCGCTTCATGCATAGTGGCTATCATTTTAAGATAAACTCAGCTTCCATTTTAGGATGAGACGTTGTGCATAGCATACACCCACACACATACACACAAATATAATTTGTTGAATTTGTTGGACCAATTGCTTGTCACTCCACATTTTTATTTTTTATTTAGATAGTTCTTTTCTAATAGGGTAGCTAATGCCTTTAGGACTGGTTATAGCCAAATAATATCATAGCAAATCTAACTTAGGGTCTCCATTATAACAATGAGTCATTAAAAAGCAATGTTGACAGCCCATAAGATGTGCAGTTGAATATTTGTTGACACTGCAGCAGCAATTCTGTAATCTCCTTACCGTATACGATTCCAGGTCGTTAGCCTAAAATACCATTTGAGGTGATGGTATGTATTAAAAACCCATTCATGGGAAGCATAGTTTAATAAATTTAATGTTGGAACCTGGTTTTGCTAGCTGTAAAGGATAATCAGATAAGGATGTATGACAGTCTTATTTGGCTAAAGGGATTGTTGTGTAATGCAGAAGATGTGCTATAATGTGGAAGGCAAAGTTAGGAAGAAGAGAGAAAGTGGGTGCCATTTTCTTTTCACCATAAGAAAACATTATGAAGTGGGTGCCGTTTTCTTTTCACCATAAGAAAACATGTTTACTGGATACATACTATTCTATAAGTCATTACTGGCTCTATGTTTTTAAGATTGCTGACTTTGGCATGGCCAGAAACTTAATGGATGACGAGTACTACACATCCAGTGGAGGGAAAATACCAGTGAGGTGGACGGCACCTGAAGTGAGTTTTGTTACTATGACCATATATTTATTTTTATTTATGGCTTTCTTCACTTGCTCCTTTCTTAATAACTATGTTGTATGGTAACATATATATATATTGAGTCCATAGGAATAATGTGAGCTTCATTTGGTAGTATGTTGATAATATTATCTTGACTGTACTTATAATTATGGTGTTGCTCAGGGAAAAAATGGTATTGTTGGTCATCAGTTTTAACGACCTGCTGTATAAAGAATTATATTTCATGGATGAGTGAGTATAGTTATTTTTGTTCAGGATGAGCAGAATATTTTAAGGCAAAGATGCCATTAACATTTCCTAAAATACTTTAGCTTTACCGCTATATAGGTACTAAACTAAGCCTCAAATTTCTCTATATGTCTTATTCAAACCATTGTGTAACTTAAACAGTCATAAATAAAAACAAGTAAAAGTGTAAATATTAAAATCAAAAGCAACCATGTTTTAATTTGTTGGAGTAACTTAGCGAGTGAGTGTCTTACATTTACTTCAGGTGATAAATTGTTTATATATTGTCTAAAGGCTTTACTCTACAAGAAGTACTCTATTGACAGTGATGTGTGGAGCTATGGTATGGTTCTATTTGAAATCTGGTCCGTGGGAAGAAGACCATTCTCTACCAAATCTAGCCATGAAGTACTAGAGCTTATACAGACAGGATACAGCCAGGCTCCTCCCCCAGGATGTCCTCGGGCCATGTTTGAACTTATGGTGGATTGCTGGTAAATATGTGTGTGTCAGTGTGTGTGTGTATGCTTAAGCATGTGTCTGCAACCCCACATACATTAATACACCTCACAAGTCATAGCTTTAGATCTGTGGTTTAAACACATACATGCCAAGTAAGTGTCACTAATGATACTTTACCATTTAAAATAGATTTACCTTTCATAGTGTGAGAATGGCAAGTAAAACCTTCATAATACAAACTCTCCCTCCTAAATGTTATTGAGTGTGGAAATAGATGAAAGTTGAATGGAAAAGTGAAGTTGGGAATGAATTAATATAAAGAAAATATTAATTAATTTGGTGGGAAGTTTCATTTATTTTTCTCGTCTTCGGCTTATAGCTAATAAATTATCCTGTGATGCCTATTACACATGAATCATATAGTAGCGTGTTCTGTGTATTCTATTTTTCATAGTACATGTACTGTGGTTAACCAGTTGATTAGTACATTCAGTGGATGGTGGGTATATTATATTGTATCACTATCTACCAGTGAGATTTGTGTATTGGATTCAAAAGTTGTATTAGTAATGATTGTGGTATTAAACTCCACTAATTGAGTGAAAATTAGTAATAATAAGGTGAGAATAACATTACAATTATCTTTCACAAACTAGGCACCCTGAACATCAACAACGTCCCAGTTTCCATACCATTCATATGAAGTTAGTGAATGAGTCTCCAGAGAAGTTGCTGCACTGGTCTCCCAGTGATGACAGTCTCTCATCTGCAGTAGGAGTGTGTGGAGCTGAGTTGTCTGAAGCAGAGAAACTTTATCCTGACCTTCAAAGGAAATATATAAACTTAGATAGAGCAAACTACTTTTAATCGGAATAAATGACCGGGTTTTATTTTATTTTATTTTTATGCCAACACTAATTTAACCTAATTAACTTGCACTAACTTTAATTACCTTTAAAAAGGTTTCATAGTATTTGTGAATGTATCAATTGTTTATTGATCACATTTTTGGTCTGTAGAATATTCTAAGGCTCCCATGAGTTCAACTTAAAAATATCACCACATTATTAGAAAAGCTTGGCTGTTCTGCAGCCTTGACCCACGGGTAGGAGCAGAGCGAGAGTAGAGCAGCACAAGTGTCTCAGCTCTGGTCACCTTCCTCCAATGTTACTGCCACCAGAGAGATCACACACACTCTCAAGTCAGGTTGAGAACAAGTGGGAAAAATCTGAACTGAGAGGAGAGTGGTTGACAATGATGATATAGTCTGTTGACAACCCATTCATGCATGCGTGAGGTAAAGGGTTTACATGTAAATAAATTAGGCCCAATGTATTATGCACAACTGGGAACATAAAAGCACAATGTATGGATAGTATAAGAAAGAAAAATAGAGTGTTAACTACATAATAGTGAGGTAAAGTGTATGCATTACAATATTCTTATGGTATGGATCGAAGGGTCCATAACATTATTTGCCATCGTTTTAGCTTTATTAGTACAATTAAATTAGGTGTATCCTCTCTCCTTGCACTGCGTTTTTAGAAATATGAGAAAATTGGCTGTCACCTGAGATGAACCCAGAACATTTCTTAACTGGAGGGGCAACTTAATTTTCTTCCTGTCATCGGTTTTATTGCTACATGTACTACTACAGTTCCACTATCCCACACCCAAGGAAATTTTGTTTGATGCACTCTGTCTCTTCCCAGGCTCTTTAAAGATAATAGAGGTATTGGCTCTGCCTAGGGTCAAGCTTTATGTATTTAACTATTCTACTAGTAAGTAATACTGCCATAATGATTTTTTTTAAATTTCTGCCAAGTAATTGCTTCAAAATTTGTCTTTTATAAGTATTTGATCTCTTTCATAGGCTAGCTATTTATGAACAATACAGAAATAAAATAGACTCTTTTGTGGGAAATAAAATGCAAGGACCACTATTGCTAAGTCCCCAGCTATGACAACAGAAGGACTGTCACATGATAATTGGTCCCCCCTCTGCCCCGGACCAAACGTGGCAGAATTAATTGCCACGGACAGTCCCCCAGACTGTTCACGGCACAATATTATATTATAATGCCGTGGACGTCCCCCTAGGACTCACTTTATTGCATAAAAAACAAAGTCAGGGAAAGCCTGGACTGTGAAACAAGCCCAAAGTTCCTTTACTAGTTTTAATAGTGAAATAAATAAAACATATTGTCATAATTAACTCAGGCCCATGCCATTTGTATTAGCTATTTGGAAGAGTAATAAAATTCCTGAGTTGTTATGAAGTGATTAGATTCTTCTCAGCATAAAGTATACTCAACTATTAACTATTCTTATCCTATTGCTACTGGGAAAATACTTTCTGTTTTATGTAATATGTATTACCTGATAAATAGTTAGCTATACAGCTACAAGTGTAAGTGGGCCTACTAACTTTGTTAATTCACTCTGTAGCAAAAAGCTTAGCTAAGGATGGTTTTTATAAGACATATTAAATAGTAAATTGCCACTGCTACACATTGTCTGATTAAATGTCCTATCTAGCTAATGTTAATCTAATAGGCACAAATAGATAAGTCAGTTAGATAAAATAGATAAGACATTCTATGAATTTCCAGCAGTATATTTTGTATTTCAGGGGGGGGGGGGTGACTTCTAATGGGGCTGAGGTGGCCCTTGGCCCCCCAACCTTCTGGCCTCCATAAGTATGAAATAATATTCTATTTGTAATAAATGCTTTGTTCACATTAGCTGATGAATTTGACTGAAGCACATGTAGAGGAAAGACAAGATAAATTGAAAAATACTCCTGACAAAAACTATACCATAAGCACTCAGGTTAGTGGCCCCAGTGAATAAATAGTCTTATTTATTTTCAAAGAATGAGTGAATTATCCTCAATGAAACAGGGCTGTCAGAATTACTATGTCATTACAAGCTAATGTTTAGGTCACTAGCTGTCTTAGTTATGGACACATTTTAGTACCAGGCCACTGAAATAACAGGTTTTAGTGTAATTTTAATGAGCTAAGTCTGAATATACTATATATTAATCATATTCAATTTTACAGTCATGTTACACGTATATTTTTGCATTCATAATTTACTATGAGTCTTTTTTATGCCTCACAGGGGCAGATCCAGCACTAATAATGAGGAAGGGCCAACATATATTATCATTATAATAAATATAATTTATTTATCAATAAAGAACTTAAATCAGCATGCAGTTATTATTGGTATATACCCCTGTACATCATAAATTTTCATTTGTTCTGAGGGGGGCCTAGCCTCGGCCTCCCCTGGATCCTCCCCTGCCCCCCTCCCCTTTGGTCTCGAGTTGGAACTGAGTTTCAATGTTAATAGCTATGCCTCTCACAAAATTAACCTGCCCTTGGTTGAAAATCCAAGAGAAACAGGTATAGAATTACAGTAATGTTTTAACACTATCTATATTCGAAAACTAAGTCATCAGTTAAAATAATTGTTGGCCCCCAACTTTTAAACAGAAATTACTCCTCTGTAATTATCAAGGCAATTGAATTTGTGGCAATAAACAGAAAATGGAATCTTTATCTTTGTCTGATGACTCTGACAAAGATCTTGCAGCTACTGCTACAACCAAACTATGTATTTGGTTACTTTTACTTTATGTGCAACAGAAACAACAAGCATTATTATGAAGTTTACTAATATTATGATGCTGGAAAATATTATGAAGATCCAAAGATAAAAACCAGAAAGACTGTAATTTTTTTCCAAATATTGCTCAAATTCAATTTTAGTTAATATATAAAACTATAAATAAAGACTGAAAACTACTAGCTAATAGGACGAAGCAAAGACTTGTTATGGACTTTGGTGACACACTACACATGACAGTTGCCTTTCTTACTACTACATATCTAATGTCAGCATACTTCACCCAGTACATTGAGTTTACATGTCTTAAAGCGTTTGTTCATTCTTTTCCTTCATTAAAGGTACTAGTTTTAAACTTACAATCTATATGGATTTGGTGCATACATCACTATTAATTTGTTTGGTAACTATTTCAATTGTTCTAAGTTTCATCTTTACCAAGTCCCCTAATTTGACTGCTTTCGATTCAAATGCCAATATTTGTTTCTAATTCAGGTAAAGACACTTCATCAGAATGCTTTATTACTTTTTTATATATTTTTTATTTTTTTTATTTTTATGCAATTTATAAGTAATAATTATAATAAAACTTTTAAATAAAATAAAAACAAAATAAAATAAAATAATAATAAAGAAATAAAATGAAGTCAGGTTGTGATGCCTCCGAATACTAATACGGAGTTCCCTCTCTGAATCGCAATCGAGACGCTGCAGGAGATAGTCAGTTGAACGAGGTTCCCCTGTCTCCAGCCCGATACGTCTACCAGATCCCTTACCAAGGCCATCGACTTGGGGCCCAGCACTCCCATGGTCTCGATTGCAAGTGGAGAAAAGAAATGGCTGGGTGGAAGGCTACTATATTTATTTTCTTTTCTTAGCTAGCTTCTTCTTAGAAAAAAAAAGAAATGCTTCTTTTTGACATATGTAGCAACACAATTGAATAAAAAACAAGATTCTTGAAGCAAAGCTGCCTGAATTGTTTTTTTAAGCCTAACAACCAATGTGACACCTCACATTTGCTGCATGCAAGTTTAAATTACTGCAAATGCCATCTAACTTGCCCAGATGAGCATCATTTCTTTTATCACATACATTATAAATTGATTCATTTAAATACCAGCTGTTTCACCTTGTCTACAAGCATAGCTTTGCAGGTGCAATAATGTTAGATGTTTGCAATAGTTAAGAACAAAATGGAACTCTTCTGCTTTTTTTTTTTTTTTGCTGAATTGTCATTCGAGTTTGTCACATCTCTAATCATCTCTTGTGCTCATTTTTTACTAAAGTTGAAAATGATGCTTCTGCCTCTTTGGATTCATTCTAGCTAGTTAACTGCATTTATTTCATGTCATGTCAATGTAACAGTGTGGTTTTATGACAATGCTAACAGGTTAGATTATATCACAACAATAAATGTATTTATATGTAGTCTAAAATATTTGATCTTATTTTTTCTTATTTCAGTAAAAGACACCAAGAATTACATTAGCCCCCAGCTTACAATTAGCTATGAATATTATTAATTTGAAAGGGGGTCTCCTGGTCTCCCTGCCAGACCCTTTACCTAATCGCAACTTTTGGAAGTGATTAGGTAAAGGGTCTAGCCCGCAAGACTAGGTTAACTCGAACCCAAAATATTATAAAATTTACTTTGTCATATTTATATTAAGCTGTTGTACTAATTTGTAACTCTACTTAATTTAACTTCAATTTTCTAAATTGCTAGATCTAATTTTTCTCTAACGGGATGATTTAATTATTTTTTTAACGTAGCTAAACGAGGGAGACTATTAGCTACGCCTCCACTTTGCAGCTCTAGATAACATATTATAGCTATAACATTTCATAGTTTCTCACTCCATACTTCGTTGAAACTCAAAGCATAATGTCTTTAGCCAGCATCGTGAAATGGAAAATTATTTCCTTTCATGGACACTACAGAAATAAAGTCGCCTTTTAGGCGGCGGATAAAAAATACATATAAGTATACAGTTCCATGCTAGTTGTGTCCTGAGCAACCTACATTCACGGCAAAAGTCTGTAACTTGTGATTCGTTTTGAGTGTGGGTGGAGTCTCATTTACTGACCACACCTACTGCTGAATGAATGGAATGGAAAATTATTTCCTTTCATGGACACTACAGAAGTAAAGTCGCCATTTAGGCGGCGGATAAAAAGCAAGAATACATAATAGGTAGTATACGGTTCCATGCTAGTTGTGTCTGAGCAACCTACATTCACGGCAAAGTCTGTACTCGTGATTCGTTTTGAGTGTGGGTGGAGCTTCTTCCACTGACCACACCTACTGCTGAACTACTTTACCTCGGGTGTGTTTGCCCGTTCGAGGATGTTCGCCCGGGCGTCGCGGAGTACATGTACGCGCAATAGTTCCTCGCATTCACTTTTTAGTCAGCAACATGTTTCTTTATAAACTAGCGACATTGATAAGTTTTAAGCTATCTCTAGTGAGCATAGGTTAGTGTATCAATTATTGAGAAGCTAAAGCTAGCTAGTTATTTGTTGTTGTTGTTTTGTTTGTTTGTTTTTGCTAGCTATAGCATTAGGAGATGACTGCATGCATGCTCTGAGAAGAAGTTCTGGCACAAGTGATCCTCCATTTAGAGATGGAAACTTTGTTCCCCTACCATCTAGCAATGCAGTTCAGGCCATCATCACCACCTACCAGTTTCACTGTAACTGCAGCATCACTTCATGGGAGACTTATG
>WLWI01005615.1_pt1 | contig 10444 bp, 5 predicted proteins | sample 6701501 | NCBI WGS metagenome assembly WLWI01 (sample SAMN12718690, study PRJNA515312) | sponge metagenome | isolation source: marine sponge | host: Mycale hentscheli | place: New Zealand: South Island, Marlborough, Capsize Point | collected 2014-11-01
GGAGCAAATGATGTACCGCCATAATGGAAGATTACAGAATTTAATATAGAACATGAACAACAAATGAATGAAATGAGGACTGAATTTTCCAAAAGATCGCTCGTACTGGAGAGTAGAGTTCAAGAATTGCACTATAAACTGGACAAGATTATGGCCACTCTCTCTCTGGATGATTCTCTTCCACAAGCTTCAGTGTCAAACAGAACCAAAGATCTCAGCCAGCAGGATGTGATTGCACCGACACAGCTTAATGAAAAGCACAATATGAAAATCTCATCACACAAAATGCAACCTAATGCGCACTGGACGTCCAATACCTGCAAACGGCCACGGAGCTATGTTAATGAGAGAACTACACAGATTCACCACGCTAGTGCTACAGTGATGCCAGATGACAAGATGATAGAAAATACCAGCAGTGACATGTACGATTCTGACAATGAAGACAGCGAGAGTGTGCGAGTCAAGCATCAGTCCTCATATTCTAAAATTGGGAAGTCACAATTGCAGAAGATCAGAAGAAATTGGAGAAGACGTCACCGAAGTCCATCACCTCCAGCGATGCAGACATTTCACGGAGAGGCAACAAAGTGGCGAACTTTTATATTCCAATTCAAGCAAATGGCTAACTCGTGTGGCTGGACATCACATCAAAAAGTAGAAAAACTGATTGCATGTATGAGAGACAAGGCTGTTGAGTACCTCGAAACACTATCCCCTGACATGCTGTATGAATACCAAAACCTGGTGCAAGAACTGAATCGCCGATACAGCCACAAAGAACCAGCCCGTGTCTGTAGATATCAACTATGCTTCATCCAACAGAAGGAGGGTGAATATCTGAACGACTATGCTGACAGAGTGCAGATGCTTGCAACTGATGGATATCCAGGAGTGGCAGCACACAGTGTTCAGTCTATTGCTGTCGACGCCTTTTTTAGGGGATGCAAAGACAAACTTGCAGCGATGATTGTAATGGGCAGCAAACCTTGCACTTTGTCTCAAGCTGTTAGTCGCCTGGAAGATGCAGTTCAAGACCAGATATTTCTCGGTATTACACCTTCTGTTGACCAAGACTGCATCCATAAATCATCTGCACCTGCATCAACAGCAACTACTAACCTTGATGAAAATTTAGAAAACATGGTCACGAAAGTCGTCTTGAAAGCCCTGGATGTTAAAAATAACAGCCAAACCGATACTCCTCCCACACGGTCAAAGTTCCAGAAAACGTGCTTTGCTTGTGGATTTAATGGCCACTTTGCCCGCGAGTGTCCACATCGACCACATTCTAAGAGTTCAGTGGATAAACACAAGCCCATTTATTGTTTCCACTGTGGACAGTACGGCCATTTCGCTCGAGCATGTGAGCAGCCTCCGAGAGATTCCAAATGGTCATCTGCTGTGCCATCAAACCAAGTTTCTGGATATAGCAGTAGAGAGACCTGGAAGAACCATGAGCACAATGAAGAAAAGTCAATGCTGCAGCAACAGTTACAGGAAAGCAGTGGATCGTTACAGAACAGAAAATCTCATCTGAAGTCGAATAAGGAGGAAGGGAACAATAGTGACAAGAAATGGGCCTGCGATCAAGCTAATGATGTGAGCGTGAGACTTTTGTGTTCAGCTTGTTCCATGCGCAGCAGCATCAAGGCTCCTCAGAGGAAATAGCAGAGTGTCATCACCCACTGAGATGCACCATTCTCCTGTTTTTCATTCACACCCAGACAATACTGCACTAAAGGAAAGAAGAAACTTTCATGATGGTTGATTGAAATTCTTTATGCTTGAGATTTAAAAGTATGTCGTGTAAATAAGACACTGTAAAATGTTACCAAAGGGGAATATAGTCTGTATGGTTTATATTTGATGTGTTGATTGTGTCCTGTGAGAATCATTAGCTGGACAATTTACGTTTTTGTCAGAAGTACATATAATATAAATATGTGTACAATTGCTATAAATTTTCTCTGGATTGCTTTATGTATTGTATCTCTCTTATTTCTTATTGACTAACTTCGTCATATTGTCTTCCCGGTTGGGATGGTACCATTCACTGTTGCCTTGAAGCCTCCATGTTAGAGCTGAGAGTCCTTAATTCTAGGTTGATACGAAACTTCTTTCAAGAGAGGGGAAGAGTGTAGTAGGAAGCCGAATATGTGTACAGCCCGAACATTCCCATGCTTGATGAAAGCGTCTCTGATTGTGGTCAATAACCTATGATTATGAGGCTGCGCGTCGAGAGTAAGGGAGAGAGCTCACGGCGACCGGAATGTGCGGACATGTTGTGATGTTATGTTGATTTATGTGTGTTTATGTGCTGAATGAGGAGCTGGACAGGGTCCAGGGTAAACTCCTATGACTGTACCTTAATAGTGAATAAAGTGAGCTCTACAACACTGGTACCAGGAGTGAAAGCACTGTGATATGGCCGGATAAAAAGTTGTTAGTCTACTGGAGTAAGCAAACGGCGCCATTGTTGTTTATGGAAGCACTGATAGCTAGTCTCGGCGCAAGTACATGAGGAGTGGACTACTGATGGTTGTGAGGAGGGAGGAGAGGAGGAAGATCTAAACCTAGTGAAGAGACAATTCCTTGCTGAGAACGTTTTAACAGTTGTAAATTTGTGTAATATAGTGCTGTATATAAGTTAGCTCCTGTTATTAGTTATTGCATGCTGGGAATGAATGCTAGAGCTGCAAACATGTCTGATGTAACAGCACAGGAGAACAGTGTAGGTGACTGCATCAATCTGTATACAGCAACAACAGAAAGCTTGAAGTCCCTTGCAAAGATAGGAGATGGGCGCGCTGCCATGATCAAGGAACTGAGAACACAGGAGGAATTGACGGTGGAACGTTTAGCAGAAGTTACAAAGACAAATGTAAAGTTATGGGAGGATTGGCTCAGAGGGAGTAAAATTTCACTACAGCAGCCAGTCAGCGATGAATCACTCAAACATGAAGTTACAGATACACACGATATCAAGAGCGAAGATCAAGAGACTGCACCATTACAAACTGAAAACAAAATAGCTGCAAACAATGTACTGGACTGGAAACATGAACTAACAAATTTGAAAAATGTGGTGAATGAACTGACCAAAGCCCGGCTAACAGATAACTTAATGCACCAGAACAGTGTAAAGGCTATTTGGAATGAAGTTGAGAAAAACGAGGAGCAAATGATGTAGTCCGGCAGCCACCTGGGACAACCTTGTTTTGTTCACTATAGTTTGTTTTTTTAGGGATTTGGCTTCATGAGACCATTAATTTCAACAAATGAACTGCTGACACTCTGTCAGCATTGAGGCATTTTAGATATATGCAAAAAACAAAATGGCCGCCAAAATACCAGATTTTGCCAAATGTTACTTTAAAGATTACTTGTTTTTCACAGTAATGACCCAACCAATGTTAATATTTCATGGATGTCATCCCATGAAACATACTCCCTGATCAAAGGTGGCAATTTGTATCAATATGGCGGTAAAACAACAAAATAAAAAACAAAATGGCCGCCAAAATACCAGATTTTGCCAAATGTTACTTTAAAGATTACTTGTTTTTCACAGTAATGACCCAACCAATGTTAATATTTCATGGATGTCATCCCATGAAACATACTCCCTGATCAAAGGTAGCAATTTGTATCAATATGGTGGTAAAACAACAAAATAAAAAACAAAATGGCCACCAAAATACCAGATTTTGCCAAATGTTACTATAAAGATTAGTTGTTTTTCACAGTAATGACCCAACAAGTATTAACATTTCATGGATGTTATCCCATGAAACATACTCCCTGATCAAAGGTGACATATTATATCGATATTATGGTAAAACAAAATGGCAACAAAAACAAGATGGCGGCCAAATGCTGGATAGAAAAATGCATTAAATTAATACCGCCTGTTGTATTTACAATGATTTAACATTGCTTAAGTTTCGAAAGTGTTTTTTTCTGCAATTTTAGGGTTAACCTAGCTTCTCATTATCTTTTGCATGAGTCCATGTTGTATTTCGTTTTTTCACTTTTAAGTATAAACATAATTTCTTTTAAACCAAACGTTCTGCATTACCAACAAACTTGTTGCACAGACTTTAAAAATCTACACTGATCAATTTCCTCTATCTATGGGTAGCAAAATTTGTGATAATATATTTACAAATATATTTACAAACTGCTATTTCCTCTATGACACGTAGAAATATTAATAAAACAGTTTTTTTCCTAGGTATGAGTCCTTTAGTTATTAGAAGTCTTGTCTACACCGGATTTATTTTTGGTATGAGTCTCTTCATAAGTTCTCTTTTGCATGGCTCATTTCATTAGAGGTGTTAACGGGTTTTCTTTTTAGTATGAGTCCTTTCGTTAGAGGTGCTGGCTTAATACTAAACAGGTTTTCTCTTCGGCATGGGTCCATTTATTAGAGTAGGTGCCTTAACAGGTTTCCCTTTCATAACAACTGATGCCTGATCATTTGTTTGCTCCGTCTTATCTTGTTTTCACAAGATAAAGCTTTGACATTTAGTAGTAAAAGCAAAAATCAACTCTTTAAGTTGTTGAAAACAGACATGTTGCCCAGATTTAGCAAATCCATACTTATCAGAAAATATCATTGATAATATATTGACAAATATAATTACAAACCGATACTTACCCTTTTTGGTGTGAGTGCTTTCATGATCAGTCTTGTCTACTAAACGCGATTTGCTCAATACCTGCTTATACCATATCCCTCTGGTATACATTCAGGTGACTTGCTGCCTTCGTTTGATCATTGCAACATTTCATAGATGCATGACAAGCCCAAATATACTGTGCATGCTAGCTTCGCTTTGTTGCATACACAACTGGATAACTTGCATGGGCTTTCACTTGACGAGGCACACCTGATTAACTTAAGTATATCATGTGCAAGTGGCACATTGGCAGGTACCGTTACTGGCATCAGTTACTTTGTTTCTTCCTTCTTCATGAATCTGTAGATTGTGGGATCCAAACTAGGCAGGCTTAATTCTAGTGCATCCTTCAAGATGCATGTTTGCAAATGACCACGCTTCACATTTTCAGCAAACGCCTTTAGTTGGTGGCAAGGTTGCAAGATTCGGTGTGTTTGTTGCTCCTGGGCCCCCAGTTCTTGGTGTCCATACATTTGTTCTAACCCCTGAGAGTGATGTGGCCTTTAAAATTTGGCCCCCAACATGTGGCTCTGAAAGATGTTGCTTGACTGCTCACATCATGCCAATCTGCTTGAACATCGACTATCAAATTTAAAGGGAGTCTGGCTTTCCGCTTTAACACCTTCAGGATTGTTCTCTTCCCAATCCCAATATAAGATCCAACAGCAGCACACCCTGCCAATGCATGACGGCTAACATGGCTGGGATGATCTCGCTAAAGCTTCTCTACAGTGGCAGGTAAATCAATATAGGAGGTACATAGCTGAATGGTTTAAGCGTTGGACTAATGATCCAAGTACCTAACACCGTGCAATCAGTTGTGACAATGAACGTCCAGGTACCATCCATTTCCTCACTACGGATGGACCTCAGTAGCTCTACCATTACATTTTGTGATAGCATTTGCTTGCTTGTGCCCTTAATTGCTGAACATTGCTAAATTGTTTTTAATTGTGGATAACCACCTCTCAACCTTGAATGTAGCAGCGAAGGATAGTGTTTGCAGAATATCATACATGTTCGAAAAGTATTCAAAAAAGCCTATATATAATTGTTGTTGCTAATCCAACTGCTCTCAGGAATTTGAGGATGAGATATTATAAGGAAGAGGTATTTGAAACTTTTGGAGCATGGTTATTAAATGAAGCATCATACTTCCAGTAAAAGCTGTAAACTAAGCTTAACTCCTTCTGTTTTCCACAAAATAGAGGCCTTGGAGACAATTCTTTCTTCTCAAGCCACTCTCTTTTAACCCCAAGAGCATCAGTTTACCAAGCAGGATACATATTATCAGGCATTATGTCTACCGGATTGTCTTAGTGGAAATGTATATGGTTGAAAGGTGAATGGTAAATACTGCTGGATCAACTGATTAACTCTTTCATGTTCGGGTAAAGCTGACAACAACTCCATGATGATTAATGTGAGCTGATGTAAGTGCAAGAGACATTGCCATGGAATTGCACTTTTATGTACATTGGCTCTGATTAAAAATCCTGTAATAAATAAACAACCTATTTTAATCAATTGTTGTGCCAACCAGCTATAATTATGACAATAGTTAATATCTACACTAACAAACACGCATCGATCCACTTATGTGAAATTTGCTTGTATTTTGTCATTTGTAAAATATCACATTAATTGGTTGTCATTGAAGAAATATTTTGTTTGTATTATGCATTATATATATAGAAGATCAGGTCATGATATATGATGTAAAATTCAGATAAGGAAGAGTTATAAACATATTAATTTATCTTAATATCATGGGATTCGGGCTACTAATTCAAAAGATAAAATGAAAAGTGTAAAATGATTGCGCAATGGCGCCCATTGACTAGTGGCCATCTTGAAAAATGTCTGCCATCTTGCTTTTTTAATAAAGTCAACTTTTCAGATTATATTTGTGGCCATTTCGTCCAACACATGCAAAATCTAATGAAAATTTGTTTCTTTAATCAATCGATGTATGAGAGAGTGTAAAATAATAGAAAACTGACAGCCATCTTGAAAAATGGCCGCCATTTTGAATTTGTTTATATTGCTCGCACCCAGTGATCAATAAGTGTTTATAAGTGAACTAAACACAAAATTTTGTGATAATTTGTCTATTTATTTAAAATATTTTCAGGACAGTATCAATTCGATCATGGCGCTGCTGGCGGCCATCTTGAAAATAATGGCCGCCATATTGAATTTTTCACGTAGCTAACGTGCTTTTCTGAATACATACCCTATGGTGGACATATGTGCCAAATTTGGTGCTGGTATGAAAATCTGAACGATTTTTCTTTTATATACCCCGAAATAATGAAGGTAGGTATATTTTGGCCGGCCGCCATCTTGAATTCTTAATGTATAATAGCAATAAAAATAATTAACTAAGATCTTGGGCCACTTAGAAACGACTCACAATAAAGATTTCGTCAAAATGAACAGTAATTGTCCAATCAGCAAACCAATAAATAGAGGAGTCGAATTATTGAAAAAGAGCCCTGTATAAGCTGCTAGAGGCATTTTTTAGTAGAAGTTGGTAACAGGACTTTTTAACATAATTCAGGTATGCTGAATCCGAAAATCGCTGTTACCAAGCGAAATTTTGAGTTTTTGACCATCTAATTTGCATAAACAAAATGGCCGCCAAATCGCCACTTTTTAATCTTACTCTAGCTGCTTTCTGCAAAAACAAAGAAACCAAATATGCAAAACTGACAAGCAAATTGCACACATATATATTTTAATGGTCATATAATATGATTAATACACTTTTAAAGTAATTAGTGAGACACAATACATGTAAATGTGCAAATTAGTGGCCACCATTACGGAAAAAACGTTTTTCTCCAATATCTCTGTAACTAATCAAGTAAACAGGACAAATGAAGTATCTATACCTATATTTTGATGGTCAGAGAAAATTATTAAAACGTTTTAAAACAGATCAGGGTTACACAATATTTATAAATAAACAAATTAATTTGTTTGTTTCATTATACTCTGGCACAGTCAAAGCTGACTATTATGCAGAGCAGGTCACTTTTGGGGGACCGGCTCAGATGTGGGTTCAGGCAAGTCCTCTTTTCTTTCAGGGTGTCTGGGGTCTTTTGACATGCTTGAGTACGACTCTCTCAGTACACAGGACCTCCATTTATATAACAAGTTTCAAAGTGCTTGGGGGCCGTTACAAGTTTTTAACTCATGCCAACCGAGAATTGAACCGCAGCATATTGCAAACCACTACACCAATCCGTAGCCCCCCATGATAAAAAAAATCGTCAATATATCCGCAACTATGCAAACAAACATGACAAATGAAGTGTCTAACTATATTTTTAGGATCAAACAGTGTGCTCAGTTGGTTTAAACATATTTTATTCATGAAAAAAAAACATACATGAAAAGGATTGGGCAGAGCTAAAATGCTACGTGAAGCCCTCTCCTAGTTGTAAGCCAAATGTTTAACTACAGGCCTATATACAAATGAACTGGCTACCAATATATTTCCTATCAGTCCATTTTATCAAGGCTCAATATATATACATTCCAAACTGTACCCCAGATAAGCCATAATATTCATACATACACCACAGGGATATATTGCTCACTCAAAATGAACTGATCTTATTGATATTAGTCTGGTTTAGAATACACTTTCTTTTACTAAAACATATTCACACAATGAGTTTGAGCTCATAAGCACATTGCTGTGCATCGCAATCCAGATTCCTGCATTGCTTCTGGCAGGCACAAAAAATCATTTCTACACAACTATTGGGGATTAGACTCATTGACTTCAGTATAAGCATCATCATGTTTCCATCCCAAGTCCACATGTACCATCGGCATCCTAGATGATACACTTGATGGAAAAACACGTTCCATGCAACGCAATGGCAGTATGGCAACGGGGACAAAAACAAATGCTGACCTTCAGATGCTAGAATCATCAACTGAACCTATGCTGATTGAGCCAGATGCCCTTTTGAACCTGCATTCTGCCAGAGCAAATCCTGTAACAAGTGAGCCCAGTGAGCCAGTGACTGTCAGTGTTCACCGCCCCTGTTAACAAGGCCTGGTTTATAAAACCTGAAGCAGACAGTGACTGTGTAAAATAAGCACATGCAACAGATATGGCCTTCTTCCTGAGACATCAACAGTATAACATAAAACCTTTATAGACAGTATTCAATCAGTCAGTCTCACCAGAGGAACTACAACAGACAGCAGTCGGATATTGGCCCATAATTCCTGCTCCAGCTCATGAGTTAGATACACTGAATACAGTTGTGAAGAGGTGCATTGCGATATCTGCACATTTGGGACAGGAACATACCGTCCTTATAGAACCTTACAACTTCCAGAATCTGTGCTATCAGAGTTTCGAAAGGGCAACTTTATTGTCAAGCGTTCTGCTCAAAGGTTCAACCAGTTAGATCCAGACCAACTCATGGAGTGGATAAATGGTACAGGACAGAAAGGAGGTGGGATCATTGGTATCACAAAAACAACATCAGCACTTATATAGATGGACTCTTTCATATAATCTGAGATCTCAAATTGCAGCTGACATGTATGCAATGTACAATCACTCTCCTTTCTGTACACATTTTCATAATGAAGCTACTAAATCACGCCAGAGCGGAACACCGATGATCAGAGGGCATTACTCACAGCCTTCCATGGATTCAAAGTGTTTGCATCAGTTTCACCAGTGTCCTTGCAAATATCGTTACAAAAGACATAGCAACAGAGGAGATCCAAAACTCGTTACTTTGTGCCAATGAACTCGGAAAAGAACAGGTTAATACATTCGTTGCCGACAGATTGATTGTAGTCAAACATGATGATAAAGAGATTGTCGTTGCTAGAGGATCAGAGAGGAACTGGAAGTTAAGTCATTCAAGTCACCTGATTGCAACTCATGAAGAAGCAGACACTAGGTTGGCGTTACATGCTGTGGACAGCTAGTGCAATACAGTTGTTGTATCATCAAGGGACACTGATGTTCTCGTGATTGATCACCAACTTGCGTCGTGTACAATGTGAATATCTCTGGATGCTGTCTGGAACTGCCAAGAAATGGCAGTATATACCCACTGTATTGATTTTCAATAACCTTCCAATCTATTTGTTTGCTAAATCAGTCAAAAAGTCAAAATGTATGACGATAAAATCAAAACTGTTTAGGGATATTGATGTACCAACATTTTACATAGCTGGCAGTCCATTGAAATCTGTATCTAGTTATACGTACTTAGGTGTGGTCATCAATGATGATATGAGTGATGATGATGATGATATTGCTAGACAGACACGTGCTATCTATGCTCGTGGTAATAGTCTGATTTGCAAATTTAAGTTAGCCAATGATAATGTCAAACTACAATTGTTTAAAACGTACATTTGTAGTCTGTATTGCACTCAACTATGGCGACAATATCATGTAAATAGTTATAAAAATATTGTTGTTGCATATAAAAGAATATACAGAAATATGCTGCAGATTAAATCAGGCAGCATAACTGCCCACATGATTAAGTTTGGTTGTGACCCTTTTGATGTGATTAGGCGTAAAAATGTATACAGATTTCGAAACAGAGTTATTCAGAGTAACAACCGCCTGGTATGGGTAATTTATGAAAGTGTATTTTTTATACATGGTTCATTGGCCAACAAGTGGAAAAGTGTACTATTCTAGATTGGTAACCATGAAACATTATATTGTATATACTATATAAACCTTCCCTGTAACATTC
>WLWI01005616.1_pt1 | contig 10442 bp, 1 predicted proteins | sample 6701501 | NCBI WGS metagenome assembly WLWI01 (sample SAMN12718690, study PRJNA515312) | sponge metagenome | isolation source: marine sponge | host: Mycale hentscheli | place: New Zealand: South Island, Marlborough, Capsize Point | collected 2014-11-01
ATTTAATGGAAGGGCTACTTGTTAGCAACTTCAGAAGGCTTGGTTGATAGAGTTGATATATACTTAGCATGCATAATGCAACTACCAGTGCTTCGTACTCACATAAGAATGTAAATGATATGTAAACTGGACTCGGGGAATGCAAGGTTTAAATGTGTGTCTCACGTACGTACGTGTGGAGCCACTGAGGTGTGAGCTGGATCAAATTTACTCGTCCAATATGGCATCAACTTCATGCATGGAGAATCTCTGACACATCCTTTCCCTGAATAACTGCAACACCAGAAGTAAATATTTTTTTTCAGTTAGTTCATAGTGTATAGGCTGCTTAAGATGGTTTAATTATGTTATCTCATTATTGAAACATATGTACTTAGTTACATATGTAAGTCATACACTATAATTATAGCTGAATTACATGTACATATGAGACATACCCTTATTGTTATATTTATGTTTATGGTAGCACCTGAGTAAAAAAGACGCCATATTTCAATTTAAAGCCTCCATTGAATTCCAATGAACCAATTTTGAACTATCTGTCAACTACAGAGTTTTCTTTCAGTCTTGCCAACTCTTGGATAACTTGTCTAGACACAGTTGTCAAAGCAACCCTGTGACAACCATGTACTACCTCCCACCTACCCTGCCCCTAAATACACACACACACACACCAGTAGCTCAGCCCTGTAATGTAATAAAAAACACCCATCACCAGCTACATAAAATTGCCACCAAGTTTGTTACTGAGTTAGTGATATGTACAGTACATGTCTGCTATTTCTGACATGTTTCAATCACCACTACAAGTTCTATTAGGGTCAGTTTGGTGGCTGAACAGAGGCTCATGAAAATTATATTAAGAAATGGGTGGGGTGTTCATGTATACATGCACATGTGCATGTGTTCATGTTTGATGTGTGCGGAATTGTGTGGGCATGATTAGAACGTGTGATTCATCCAATGTGGCTGTAGTCTGCACACATGTACATATACATATTAGTTTTTATCCTCCATTAGAGTGACATTGTGTATCCACTTCTAAAGGGAAGTCATTGTAAGCACTTTAGTTTTCTATCAAAAGGAAGTTTGTAAAAGTATGCACAAGTTAGCCGTGTCAGCGTGAGACTGGGCCACTCCCCAGGCTTGTGAAATACTGCTGGGTTGCTTGTAGCGATGGGTGTACTAATGTAGAGTCACACATCATTGGAGATGGTAGTTATAGCCCAGTGGTTATGATTATATCACTGGGAAGTATAGATCAACTTGGGTGATATTTACACAGCTATAATGACAAAGTTACAGTTTGTCAAACACACTTCTCCTATTTATACTGTTAAAAAAAACCCATTTAACCTGTCCCAGAGTAACGCAGCAAGATGTGCATCAATTTTTTTGGACCCACCAATAGGTTGAATCTGAGAAGAGGTCTGATGTGACACCAGTTTGACGAGCAGATGAAGTGGTAGTGCCTAGACTTGAAGTGGAATTTGAATTCAGGATTTTTTTTTTTTTTTTTGAGGTTGTGGTTGCTAGAAGGTTTTGTGGTTGAGCTGAAGTGATTGGTTGATTATAAGTAGTTGTGTGTGTGTGTGCGTGTTGTGTATGCATGTGTGTTGCTGTGAAGGAACATGTTATATATGGACATGTGTGCAGATTACTTCGTAGCATTCTGAGTCAACACTGATCACATCATGTGGTTACATCTACAGTACATGTGATTTCATGGGTTGTTGTGGCACAATAGGCTATTGTGTGCCCTGTTTACCTATACCTGCTCGGTGCGTGAGAAAGTAGAGCAGTTGTTAATCTGCTGCTTGGCTACATGGGATGCATATTAACTCACCTAGCTTGATTAGCTTCCAAAGGAATGGATATGTGTGTATAATAGAAAAGAAAATCTAATTTTTATCATTTTGTACTAAAGAAGATAAATTGTTGATATGTACTTATTTCTGATGTATTTAGCTATTGTAGTCATTAGTGTTTGATAAATATTACATTGTTTCCATTACTAGATAGTCTGACCTCTTCCTACACACAACTAATACGGTACATTTAGCGTATGTGTCTTCTTTCATAAAGGCTTGTAATACTCAACTCTACTATATCTAGGCATAATGTGCTGGTGTTACAAAATGAACAAACTTTTAAGACTTTGTTGTATTAATTAATTTTTAATTAATTGGTAATTAAGCCTGGTATGATTTATCTCATGTATTTAGTCAGTTCTTTAAAGATATAAATTTTCTCGTAGAGATACTTTTTTTCTAGAAGGATTGGTTCATTATCCTTTAGTTTAGCAATTATAAAATGAGTTAATAAGCTCAAGATTAGGTCAATGGAATGCATCCCAAGAAAGAGGCTACTCTTCCCCATCATTATCTTTCTTTCATGAATCAACCATAATCATTACTATTACTGATGAGGGTTTACATTAATATTATTATAATCATTCTTTTTTACATTAATATTACATTAATATTATTATAATCATTCTGTTTAATGAACTGAAGCCTGTGTAAGGGAGGTGTAAGGCTTTCTTTGCTGAGCATCTGGTATCATTGCACTTGTAGGCTAGCAAGATGAGTGCATTTTTATTCCATGTTGGTCACCCTTTGAATCACGGCAGTGAATGGAGTATGAATGTTCTGCTATTACTCTGCTATGTGGTCGTTGCTGGTATGGTGTAGGTGAAGCCTGGTGAGGTGCTCCTTAGCTAGACCCTCAGGAATGGAGGCATTTGTTTCTTGTTTAACAAGCTGTGCTAAACTACAGATACATTGTGTGTATAGAACAGTCTCACTGAGACATGCGCAATGTGACTTCTTCTTCTTCTTCTTCTTCTTCTTCTTCTTCTTCTTCTTCTTCTTCTTCTTCTTCTTCTTCTTCTTCTTCTTCTTCTTCTTCTTCTTCTTATTATTATTATTATTATTATTGCAGCTACAGAATCACTGCTTGCTGCACACAAATTCAGTTAGCATCTGCTTGCCACTGTTAAACTGAAAGGCATTGCTAAATTCCTGTAAATACTCCAGATGTGGCTTCTGGGTTAGAAACAATGAAAAGGGCTGGTAATCACTGCAATCTGGCTCTAGATTGGTACTAGTATAATAATAATAATAATAATAATAATAATAATAATAATAAGCCAGTTCCTACAAGTGTAGTTCTCTGTTACATGCACGAACTCTGTGTATTGAGCAACATGATATTTTAATGTTACACAGAGCAGAGGATAAAATCACATTTACTCACTCTGCTTAAACATATAAGCAGGTGGGTGTGTGCTGGGATAAATTATTCTTTCTAGTTGTTCGTATAGCAAACATTACAGTTATCATATGTGTATATGTTACTTCCTTTTCTTGTACTTTATTGTTTATTTACAGCTCAGAGAAGAAGAAAATTTTTAAAAACTATAGGCATCAAGAACAAAAAGGAAGGCACCCATTTTGAAGACACAAATGTGACGTATGCATTCCGTTTTTCTAAATTATCAATAATTCATTATTTTGCATAAATTTCTTGGCATAGGTTGGATTTTGCTATACCTACTCCAGCGAAATAAGTTCTTTCATTTTTTAACCAACTACTTTTGATAATATATTTCTTAGTTTATGTTTTAGTATTTTAGTACTTATATTAAATATTATAACTATCTCAACATAAACACAACCTCAACACCTTAAAGTTGAATTTTTTGGTTATCATTCCAACCACCAGTGCAAGGCGAAGACTATTGTTCAACACCAACAATGACGCAACTGTTAAATTAATGATTGGGAGTGTGTTCGCTACGTTTACATAATTTCATTTTTACTTACTCAGGTCTGACAGTGAAGATAGTAGATGTTCTTTAAGTCCTGAAGGATCAGAGACAAGTCTAGACAATATTTCTGACAGTGATCCACCAAAGTGAGTTATTGATTTCAAATTGCTATAATCATAGTGTAAAGCTTATTTGTTTCTAGTTTGTTCGAAGTTGAGGGACTTCCTGAAGGTGATAAGAGAGAGCATGTGATTGATTGATTTGAAGACAAGCCACCGGAGTAAGTTGTTGGTTATTATTGTTACGGCAACGCTACACACTTAATAATATAGTGTATGCTGATTGGAATTTCAAACCAAATAAATATGAAATAGTGACAGTGTCCTCCCTGTTTGTTAGTTTAATTGTTTAGTTTCTGATTGTTACTTTACGTGTACATAGTATATTTAAAATTTCCACTGCTTCAGTTAAAGCTGACCTGGACTTTAATCAGTCATCGCCGAGTTAATTTGAAGATTCATCGACCAAAAGTTGCATTGGTGATGCTGACAAACCAGCCATTGAGGTTAGACGGAGATACAAATCAACTGCCTAACAGTTTTTTCTTTGCTTTTTATTGGTTATGTATGTAACCATTGAATTGGACTATGCGTATTATTTTGCACATTGATGTCAGTGTCATCTAGTCTCTTAACTGTCACTATTCACATTTTTTGTAGTATGGATTTACATCTGCCTTATCAGACTTATTAATTCATTGTGCTTGTATCAACTAGTAGTATGATTTCATGCTATTTAATTTTAATAATTATTGGACAAAGATGAATTAATTCAATTGATTATGACAATGTTATAATAATATGAATGTAAATAGTAATTAATATATTATTTAATAATAACAGCAATGATAACAAATTTTTGTTCAAAAAAACAACAAATAACACAAAAAACAAATAACAAGTGGAAATTAATGCTTTTACTTTAATCTATGCTATGCAAGGAGATAATTTTCTCGTATTTTCAGCGAAGTAACAGCCTGTACATGACTTTTTAATAATCTTTTTTGTAGCTGCTTGTATATATTACATCATTACTATTTTAATAAGCATCACTAATCCTGTCATATTTCTTAATCTTATGAATAAACTTAATTAGTGTTCATTCACTTTGCTGCTACTCCAAATTTTGAAACTAAAACTGCTTTAATTAAAAGTATACTTAAATCCCATGAATGTGTGCATAAACTATGCTACTTTCTTCTTCTTCATCTTCTTCTTCTTCTTCTTCTTATTATTATTATTATTATTACTATTATATAATTATTGTTATTAGCAAGTACCCTGCCACATAGTGGCACTTGATGTATTTATAAAGAATGCGGTAGCTAGCATAAGTTTGCTTGCTCAGTTATCAATCTCTGTCATTTGTTAAGGTTACATAAATTTTGCTCTCATGCTCTCTTTTTTTAAATTTTTTTTAACTATCTCAGCTTTTCTTATCCCCAACCTATACTTTTTTCAGCTCTTTCTACCTCTCCTGCTTCTGAATCGCTCCTTAACTATCACAATAGTGGACTAAAGATTTGCGAGACTTTTGCCTTCTTTTTCATACTTTCCCTTCCTTTTCGAAATCGATTCCGTGGCCTTTACTGTGGATTCAACCCGCATTTTAGTAGCATTGGGCTAATTACTCACCTGTTTTCCTTCTCTTCCATTCTCTTTTAAAGCTATGCTGTCTTACCTCACCGATTTATTTAACCGTCTTTAAAAAATAATCGCTTTTTGCCTTCTTTTGCCTTCCTTTGAAACCTATGCCGCAAGTTACACCTGCTTTTTAGTTACAATTAACTTTCTACTGAATGTGACAACTCTTTACCCATTCATGCAATGATGATACTTTACCGAACTGTTTGAACTCGTGAATTATTCATGAATATGCACACCATCAGTTGTCGTTACTGACACATAAGCGTATTATTATATAGATTGTTATTGTTACTGTGTTCATTATTATAATATTATTATTATCATCATCATCATCATCATCAAAATATCACCTTTTTCTTGCTCAGTGCTAAGACAGAGGTCAGTAGTTGAGATGTTCAATTGATGTACAGTGTATTGCAGAGTAAATTAACAGAGATCATTGCATCATAATAGCCTTAATGTATTCTCTATCTTATGCCACAGTAATATTAATTTGACATTAATTAAGTGTTTTTTTGAGTGTGTGTATTTGTGTGTGTGTGTGTGTGTGCATGCTATATGTGTGTGCTTTGAGGGCGGGAAGACATAGTTAATAGCTACTGTGAGAGTTATGGTGGCCGTCACAATTAATCAACCATCTACAAGCAAAATTGCAGTTCTAATGCTTATTCTCAAATTCTGAGTTCATCTAAGTGATGGGCTTTATAGCATGTAAGGTATAAAATTTGTCCTTTCCGATTATTTAATAAATTTTTTTATGCAAGGACAAGATATTTGTTTAAAATTTCATGATAACTTTTACATTGTGGGAAAATGCATTTTTATTATTGTCTATAGTGCACAAAATTGATTAGATTCAGTTGATTAGCATTTTGTCTAATAAATATACTAACTTTGAATGAATTCAATTCCCCTCATGGTCATCAAGCCAAAAGGAAAAAATAGACTGTTTGCATGTGTTACTGGCATACTCTGCTATGAATACCACTAATCCAATTATGGACTCCAGTAAATCTGTGAATATAATTAAACTAAATAAGGAATGACTGGGAAATTAATGACTTGTGTTGAGAAAATTAATAGGTAGAGCAATCATATATATAGTACTTATTACATGAGTAAGAGTGTGATATGGTGAAATATTTCATGAGCAGGCTAATTTATTAGCAAGAGCCAGAGGCGAGTGAAAATAAAGCCTGAGAGTGAAATATCTGATGAGGTAATAAGTGGTTTATTCCATGCTAGATATCTTCACTGAAGTAGTTTGTTGGTAACTGTAGGTGTAAAGTTGGCCCTAAAACTCTCTAGGGGCTACCCACACCCCCAACGAATTTATTAGTTAAAACAGAATCTAAATTTTTCTTTATGATTAAAATTCCACAACAAATCCCAACAATTCCAATACACAATCCAAACTTAAATGTTGAAAGAACTATGTTTCTAGAATGCTACAGTGGAGTCTAATTGGACTGGAGGCTACCACACCTTTGGATAGTAAGTTAAAACTTAATGGCAGTTTAGTATGGTTTTATTTCAGCATGCTCTACCACTGTATTTATAGTAGAGGTATTAGAATAAACAAACTTAAATGATATTTCATTTGTTGGGCAGTTTTGTGGTGGCTTTAGAGCGGCTTCATCACTAACCTGGACATTCCCTGACAACTTCAGAAGATAGTCTTGCTTGGCAGTGGTTGGTTTCTTGTGTAATACAATTGCCAATAATTCAACCTCACAAATTCGCAAAGAAAAGCTGATAAGGTTTTATTGTGCACCAGGTTCGCTATTCAAACATGAATTTGAGTAATAAATGTGTCAAAGGAGGAGGGCAAACTAAGTGTCAACAATTTTTTGAGGCAATGATTAGGACAACACAGTTTAAATCTGAGCCTAATACGATATAAATTTGTTTCTACATTATTCATAATAATATCTTTTTATTTCAACTCCTGTGTAGGAATCCTGTGTTCACATGGCAACTTGTGCTTCATTTTCTTCTGTTACAGACACTATCTGATGGAGTAACTTGTGTTGTGGGTTATTTGCAATCGTCTATGGAACTCTCAAAAATCATAAGTTGTTCTTTATATTTTTATAGTAATGTTTTTATATCATCTGAAATATCTTTTTTTACTCTTGAAAGTTAACTACTTATTTTAAATAAAATGATATTGGTCAAGTTATTAATGTAATTTTCATTAGAAAATTAATACAAAATAAAAAAAATTTGAAAAATTAGTTCAGGAGAAGCCCATGAGCAAAAATAATATTACAACACACCTACATTCAGACTGTACATTAAGAGAAGTTTAAATGTAACAGAAAATTATTGTACAATTCTATCTCTATAATAGTATCAAATTGCAATTGCGCAGTAAAGCCTCTTTATCCAAACTTAAAAATGTTCCTATACCTCTTAAAAATTATATATTCAATTATCTCTACTTTGATAAGAAATAATTAATTCCACCCTAGATACCTTGCATTTTCACCATGACAAAACAGACAACATTGAACCGAGGACATTGACTAGTCCATAAAGGGAATGAAAGAATGGTGATTTTTTTCAACAATTAATCGAATAAAATAAATTTTGAATGTTTTTAACACCATGTAATTTTCAATGCAATTTTCACTATGATTTTAAACTTTTCCTTAGTTTATTTTATGTAGAATTGTTATTTCCATGAAATAAAACAAACGGTATTCATGAGAGTAAATTGGCATGGCATGTGGTCACCCACCTCCCTTTTTTTAAATTCCAAAATTTGTGTTGCTGCAGAAAAAAATAGTGTCAAATTTTAAATTTAAATCTTAAATTAAAAAAAATAATTCCCAAAAGTATTTTGTGTGCTATTTGTATGTTATTCTACGTAAATATTCGCTTCTTTTGATACCAAAATTTACTTCTATACCAATTATTTCCGGGTCCCACCTTTAACAGCCAGATTACCCTGATTAGTCCATATACAGTATTTATGAACCACATGAGAGCTTGAAAACGAGACTTTTTGGAACATTGAGTGCGGTACAAGCTATATTATATTGAAATACAGCACATGTAGTGTTGAACTGAATTAATAAATTTTGTAATGTTGAAAGTGAGATTTAAAAAAATAAGGTTATTGTGTATATTTGTACTGTTACCATGGTGCAATGTATTAAAAAAGGAAGTGATTGAGTAAAATACACTATAATTTATGGAAGCAAAAATTCCCTGGAAATGTATCACATTATAATGGTCAATTTAGCACAGAATTATGTTGGTAATCATTATTTTGTTCAGTAAGTGGTTGTGCCAGAAGAAGCAGTCCAATATGATTGCAATTAGTAAGCTCCTGGTTAATAACCACAAACCAGTGTGTAATTGCCTGACTTCTTTTGAAGCAATCAAGTGTTGTAGAGTGTGTGTGTGTGTTTGTGTGTGTATTGTCAAAACAAACAACTTTATGGCTAAACCTTTATTTTTGTCAAGCTGGTCCACTCCTTTCAATTTATTACTTTGAACAACAACTTGTAAATTTTACATGTTATTGATGTATATAATACTCCTCTATTTTAATATGTATGAGAATGAATGTCTTGGATAAACCTATATTAATTAATTAAAACATATACTCAATGTTTAGATTATATTTGAAATGTGTAGCTAAATAGTAAATTAAAGTTTACTATTCTGAATACAATAATTATTATAATGATTAATCAAAGTTGAATGTAATAAAAAATAACTACATCCATATTTAACTTTATTGAAGGGAATGAGCAGCTATTATAGGGTGATTGGATATGCAGGGGAACCTCCTATAATGTACTCTGTAATGAGCAAATTACCTCTTTTTAATGAATTTTTCACTTGACCCTTCAAAAAGAAAATTATTTCTAACGCAAAATGGTTCTCAGTCATTGGGAGGTTTTACTGATACCTTAAAAAGGAAACCACAAAGTAAGTTGGTATAATGTTATCTGCCAAGTAGTTTGCTGATATTAGAGCTGCCAAGTTATGATAATCAGCTATGTGAAGTAAAGCATGCAATATAATGTTAGAACATAGAGTAACACTGAATTTACACATTAGAACATGTTACATGTTATCACCACATGTGACAATAATGATCGTGTTCTTGCTAACAAGCAGCATGATGATTATCATTGCAAATAATTGTAATCATGTAAGCTGAATTAAAAGAACAATAGTAAAAAAATATAGTTTTTACCTCCATTTGAGATTTGATAGATGATAAGTGTGAAACTTCTATGTAACAAAATTGACAATTTAATATAATTGTTGATTTCTTTCATGGCCTGAGTTGAAATTCTAAACTATTTTTGTCAGAAAAACAAATTGTAGAGTTGAGTGATGCTGGTTTACTTTATTGCTTTTTTCCATAGCCCTTTACGATCCTGGAGTGAATCAGAAGCTGCTTCATCATTTTGAAGAACTGAGTAAAGACTTTGCTTGTCAATCATAGTTAGTTTAGTCTTGTGTGATTACATTGATTGAGACTCAGAGCACCACAATCATTTGACTTGCATGCTTACCAGAGTCAGTTTGAATTGGTATGGCCATTAATATTAGCTCAAACACTAGAGCTAATATTTTATTCTAGAGCTGTGCATAAATGAGTTACCACATACAATCAGTCCTGAACAATTGAAAATAAAACTAACATTGAACAGAATTACAGATGTGAACACGGAGAATAGAAATCACGTGATGCGTACAGGAAAAATAAAACTGACGGGATATTGTGGGACACCGCCCACTGAATGAACTGACAATTTGTTATTGGTTTACTGGACACTCTAACTTGTTTCAGAACATTCCATTTATTGAACGTGTTCTAGAACATTCCATATTCACACACATGTGTTCATTGAGCGTGTGCAGTGTAGCACACTTTATTTATGTTTCACCCGTGGGTGGACTGGCTATATATTGCACGGCTTGGTCCACTCCTTTTT
>WLWI01005617.1_pt1 | contig 10440 bp, 6 predicted proteins | sample 6701501 | NCBI WGS metagenome assembly WLWI01 (sample SAMN12718690, study PRJNA515312) | sponge metagenome | isolation source: marine sponge | host: Mycale hentscheli | place: New Zealand: South Island, Marlborough, Capsize Point | collected 2014-11-01
AATAAAACTGAAAAATGATAAATGCAGTCAGTTAGTTAGCACCAGGTAATAATAAATAGCTAATGGTTCCCTCTCTCTCAAAGAGCTGTGAGAACTAGTGACCAATGAATGAATACTGTAAGGTCTGTTGACCAAGATTCAGCATAAAATTTGCTAAGTGGTTTGATAAATCTAATGTCAGTTGTTTCAGTCATTGTAATAATTTTATATCCATAGTTCCAGCTACACCATTGTTTTGTTTCGGTTTTTTCTTTCTTAAAGAAACTTAATAGAACTACAATTGTAGTTCCATTTATTCATCACTAATTAGTATAACATCTAGCCTGTTATATCCCAGCTGCCCTTTTCTAATACATTTTTTTTGCTTAAAGATTAACATTTTTTATTCACTGTCGCAATAGTTTGAAAAGTGAATGTTACAAAAGCCACTTGCAGCATAGTGTCGCAGGTGGACATGGTTATTAAGATCATTAAAAACAATCAGTATGTAGTAGCTTATCATTCCTAAACTTATTTAAAGTAAAACCTCACCCATATAGATTCAAAATGCCTGTATTAATTTATATAGGTAATATTATTACCTATACAAATAAATACTGTTTTAGCCACAAGTAAAATAACTAGGACAAAATGACATAACTCTTCTATGATTCAGCTTTGTCCTTTATTTCTACATAACTACCTATAAATTATATAGCAACCAAATATACTAACAGGATCAACATTAGAGTGATATTTCTATTCAACTCGGTTTACAGTGACACTCATTGTTTTTTTAATCTAAAATACTACTACACTACAATTTCTCAGTAGAAAAGCTACTTGTCACCACTCACAGGAATAGTATATAGCTAAGTGATAGTTTCTGTATTGTATCTGTAATTCATTAAGCACTTGCACCCATAAAGGATATTTAATGTTAAAATTTCCTAGCATTTTTCCAGCTCGTACACTTAGATGTGCCAGAATATAGTCACCATGAATAACAACCTTAAAATTCATTTCAGCATTCATACACACCCTTATAATGCACACCACAGACACACATACATTAAAGTATCTATCAGCACTACAGAAGAACACATAATTCATAGCTTACCAATTTATTCAAAATGAAGTAATTAAAAAAATGGGGTAAAAAAGGGCCAGCAAAACAAAGAAGTTTAACAATGCAAATATTATTTCAACTTTAGCAACGCTAATATGACAGCGCACTATATCTGTCAGTAACTATAGCTTTTATTGTCTTACACTTTTGTATCCATTTGTTAGTGTTGATAGTTCTATGTGCAGCTGAGTTGGAATGCTACCACTAGCCAATTGTGTCTCAAAGTTTTCCAAATGACACATGGTAATCACAACATTGCCAAAGTTTCTTAAACATTACAGGTATATACTCTTCCCAATAGTGGTACTACTACTACTTATTAGAGTTGTACACTTGAAAAGACTATTATAAACAACTCCATCAAAGTCATTTCAATTCACAGAAGTGATGCAACATTGTACCAAGTGATACCACACTGTACCACCTGATCCACCTCTACCACCTGGTACCACATGCACTATGAAAGTAAACTTCGTAAACAGTTAGTAGGATTCACTTTTGGCTTTAATGAAAATATTGGCAATAGCTAAATACAGAGGTGCAATGATGTAATTAAAATGTGGCCATTGTTGACATTATAATCATTAGACATGCAAGACCAATTACTGTAGCAGAAAAGTGTGTTACAACAAAGACTAGTACAGAGAGGGAAGTATCATGTTACAACAATTAAAGCTGTGGGGTTTGCTTGGTGTTGCAGTTGCTTATGTTAAAATTATTCAGAAAACCAATTTTGGAATGTTTCGTTTGTTTTTAGTCTCTTGGTAGCAGTATTTCATGGAACCCAACATGTTACAGAGATGACAGCAGCCACTGTTTCCCTCCCTACTTGATCCACCTGCAGTTAATACCTTCCCGATTCCTTATTTGTTTGGGGAGTGTATATTTGTAACATCCTCAAACCCACCCTCTACTATACAATCTTTCAGAGGGCGTGGCAATCTTTCAGAGGGCGATCTTCATCGCTCGGACAGCTGCTTCCCACAGGCCACCAAAGTGTGGTGCCCGGGGAGGAATGTGAGACCACTTGATGCTGTGGGTGATGGCAAAGTTTGAGATGGCTTGGAGGTGTTGTTCGGATTCGGCTAACTTCTGAAGTGCCCGGATCTCCTCCCGGGCCCCGGAAAAGTTTGTGCCATTGTCGGAGAAAATCTCCTGAGGGCAACCACATTTGGCAATGAATCTCCGTAGCACTGCGAGGAAATCTTCGGTGGAAAGTGAAGCACATAAATCAAAGTGTAAGGCATTTGTGGTCAAGCACACGAAGACTACGGCGTACGTGTTGAGTATCACTAGTCTTCGTGTGTGGCCCTTCTTGATGTGAAAGGGGCCGGCAAAATCTATCCCGGTATGGCTGAAGGGTGGGGCTGGAGTGGTCCGGGACGATGGTAGCATGCCCATGCTGTGTGTCAGAGGCCGAGCATAGGCGCGGTGGCAGACAACACAGGTGCGGCTGATGAGTTTGAGGAGGTTACGTGGAGCTGGAATCAGGTAGGTGTGGCAAAGAATGGATAACATCGCTGAAACTCCGGCATGCGAGTATACTTTATGGAGGGATCTTGCCAAAAGATTCGTAAGTTGTGACTTGGAGTTCAGGACGGTCAGTTGGATAGGCTGTGTGGGAGCCTCGGGATCTCGAACCCTGCTCTGAGCAAGAATGCGGCCATGCCTGGACAGGGTGAGATTGTAACGAGCGAGCTTGTGATTTCTCGGCATGGTTGAGTTCTTTTGCAGTGATGTGAGGACATCATCATAGTGTTCGGATTGGGCAAGACGGTATATGGTGAACTTGGATCGTTCGATTTCCTCGAAGGTCGGAGGCCCAGTGAGGTGTCCAATTGAACATGAAACGGAATACAAGAGACAACATATGCACAAGGTTAAAGAAACAAGAGAACTTGGACCATAACCCACGAATGAAGTCTAGTCTGTCGTGTGTAGGGGATGGAGATGCACGGATGGAGGCTACGAGTGTTGGAACGGAAGGTTTGGATGGGCGGGAGGTGGGCCACTGATCCTACTGCAAGGAGAGCCATGGTGGACCAGACCACCAGAGTGCTGACTTGGCCAGGTCCGGAGCACGGACTCCCCTGCTAGCCAGGTCAGCGGGGTTGGTATCTGTAGGAACGTGTCTCCAGCTCACGGATGGCAAAAGCAGTTCAGCCTTGGGGATTGTGACTGGATGAACTGGAAGAACACGGGCTTTGGCAGTGACCAATGATGTTGGGATGCTGCCGTCCTCATGTTCCGCACGGAGGTAGATGGCTACGCCGTAGGCGACAGAGGAGGCATCACAGAAGCCATGGAGTTGCTCGAGAAACTCACCCGAAAGTTTGTTGAACCGACGGGGAACGGGATGACCATTTACTGAGTGGAGATCTTCCACCCAGGTGTGCCAGAGCTCGCTCAAGTCATCGGGTACAGGATTGTCCCACGACAATGAGCGTCTCCATGTCTCCTGGAATAGGAGTCTTGCTGGGAGAATGGCTGGAGCGAAGAGTCCCAACACGTCAAATACGCCAGCTGTGGCGGAGGCGATGAGACGTTTGGTGATGGTTGCGGATGATGGAGGAATCTCGGGGACGGAGACATGGAAGCAGTCAGTCTTGACGTCCCAATGGAGACCGAGAGCTTTCGGAGATCTATTCGGAAGTTGGAGTGAAACGGCTGGAGATGAGTCATGTAGATCTTCTGGGATGAGATTCAGTAGGTGTTCGGAATTGCTGCGCCACTTCCTCAGGACCATGCCTGCACAGCCGAGGAGGTCACAGAGCTCCTTCCTCAAGGCGTCCACAGCTTCCACATCTCTGGCTCCCGCAAGGAAGTCATCAACGTAGAAGTTCTGCATGATAGCCGAGGAGGCCGCAGGATGGGAAAAGGCATGTAGCTTGGCTAGGGTACGGAGCACCTGCGTGGCCAGAAAGGGCGAGCACTTGACGCCGAACGTAAGTCGTTCCATCCGACAGTTGATGATGGCTCCAGTCTGGTTACATACCAAGAAGCGGTGGAGGTCTCTCTCTTCCGGATTCAAGAGGATTTCCCGGAACATCTTAGATATGTCGGCCGACATACCGACAGGATGCCTCCTGAACCGGAGGAGAATGTCCTGGAGAGGTGGGTAGAGGTTGAGTCCTGGTAGGAGACAGTCATTGAGTGAGGACCCGGAACTCGACCGGGCAGAGGCGTCAAAGACCGCTCTCACCTTTGTGGTGGTGGAGGAGTCCTTGAACACCCCATGCACCGGGAGGTAGCAGTGGGGTTGGAGATGGATTTTGTTCTTGGGGATGATGTATAGTTCGGAGGTTTGGGAGGGATGGCAGATGATGGAACCGTGGCTGGCTGGATGGAATGTGCAGTTGGCTCCGGAGCGAGTTCCTTCTTCCAGTACTTCAGGAACTCAATCAAGGTCCACATGTCCGGAACTGTGTCTGGTTTCTTGTGTCTGAGCCACTCTCTCTTGCACTCTGGAGACATCATCCCCACCAGAACCTGTGCCAGGTATGAGGAGAGGCTGTCAACTACAAGAGAGTGGAACTTTTGGAAGGAAAGGGCAAAATTTTTATGTAAGAAATCGATATCATGAGTGTTCAACCCGAACTGAGTCACCCGATTGATCTTTTGAATGAGCATGGGGCAGATGACCTCTGCAGCCAAATCTGTCCTTCAGGGTGGCAAGCATGGAGTCCAGGCCCGTCTCATGACATGGGAGATTGTTCAGGAGTGTCTGTCCTTCTGGATGCTTGACTGCCTGGAGAAGATGTCCTTTAATCTCAAGGTCTGAGTGTCCCTTCTCCCACTTGATCGGGTCGCCATCAAACGTCGGTACATCGGTATGTAGGGACAAGTTGTGTCCGGTTGGATGGGATAGATCGGAAGGGACAGGAGTGGGTGTAGACATCACTGGATCTTTGAAGTCGTCACTGATGAGTTGGATCAGATGGCTGGATTTCTCTTCCAGTACTGAAATGTTGGAGGAATCATCCATATTAAATTGTTAGTGGAAACGGAGTTTGTTTTAAGTGGAAAAAAACAAAACAAAAAAAAAAACGGCTAAGTCGAAGGTGACAATTAGGACGAAAGGTGACGATTGGCGTCGATTGGTGATGGAAAAGGAAAGGTGACCTTTGATGGATGAAAAGAACTTAAGTAGTTGAGCCGGTAGACTTCGGAAGAATCCCGGAAGCAACTGCAACTTAGTTCAGGGAGAAGCACGTCACTGGTGTCGAACGGGCGGCTCGAAGGTCCATAAAATGTGTGTGACTTGTATTGATCACACACACTGAATGGTCAGTCGTGTAAACTATCAAAGGACCAGGTAAGTCCACTTATTATGGCGCAGCTCAAGTATTCGTGCAACCGCTGGCCACTACAGCTTGCAGTCTTGCGAACTGAACTTTAAATTAGCGCACTCTCGAAAGTGGTCTCAGACTCCCGAGTTAACAGAGGTGAACAACCTTTTAATCTGAGAATACACAAAACATAAATACCCAATAGGATGACGCGGGGTGCTGTGGGCAGCAGCCCGTATGAATATAATTAAGGTGAACGTGGATGGGTAAAGGGGTGACATTAGAACTTAATGGAATAGTACGAATACACGTAAGAAATAAAGGGTGACAGTTCAACGTATGACAGAGTTTCATTGTTCAGGAGCTAGTCCTGTAGGTCCTGGACACTCTGTCTGGGAAAAAATCCCAGACATAGTTATGATATGTCTAGTTCCAACTATAACCTATTGCTCACACCTTCCATAATTACAATATCTAACAAAGAAGCTTTCGTGTATTGTATGCACATTTAATGTGGTGTGCAGTATCCATCATATATTAATTTGCCTATTTTAGTCCCAAAGGTATTCTACCTAATAGTGAAAAGCAAGAAAGTAATAGACACAAATTCCTCTCTCAAAAAGAGGTAATTTATATAAGCTTCAGTAAATAATATTATCTGAATTGTACATAAATTATTATTGCAACATGTAAGATTTATTTATTTGTTTACTACTTCTACAGAACACTAAATAATGAAACAAGTGAATGTTTGCCTCGTGTTCTTTTCACTCCACCTGAAGATTCAACAAAGCCTATATCTGATACAACTTCAAGAAATTGCCAGAATAGTATTGATAATGTCCCAAATAAAGACACATATCCTATTACTCTAATATCTCCTGGGGATAATAACAATGAAACTGCTTTTATGATACCAAACAACAATATATACACTGAAACAATGGTAACTGTTCAAAATATGCGGAAATTAATGATTGTCATAGTTCTTTATCTGTTAGCAACATTTCTACTTCCCCTGTGACCTGTTTAATTGAAGGAATATGCTGTAGTAATTCTAACTGCATGTGTGCATCAGAACATTGTGTAGAAAGCTGTCAAAGAATGAAAGGTTTGATGAAGTAGAAATAGAAAACTTTCAATCAATGAAAATTTTTCATTTATATTTCAGATACAGATTTTTCTACTCTCTATATTATAATTGCTATTCGATCTACTTTTGCTATCTTCAGTTGGCTAATAATATTAGTGCTAATTGTTACTTTGAAGAAATATAAAATGATATCAAAAGAAAAAAGGTGAGTTATATAGTAAACATTATATGTAATTCTGCAATAAAATCTTGTTGAACATTTGCTTAAGTGTTGATAGCATGCTAACACTAATTACATTTATCTCTTTGTGCAATACCATAGATAAATGTGATATAATTGCACCTATCTTGACTATTAAGCATATTGTATTAAATGAACGAACCTCATAAAAGCAGTTATATTAATCAGGATGTTGAAATTACAACATATATTAAGATTCCACACAGAAGTAGAATAACATCAAGATAATGAAAGGTAAAAGATTAAAGAAAAATTGACACACATTAACTAGTTTACTTTCCCTTAAGAAGATAATAATTAGAATTTCCTGCACTGATTCACACACATATAAAATACTTATTATATACTATATGCTGTAGAACATGTACAAAAGAAAAAAAGAGTTCTTGTGAAGATTCTGCACTAACTGCCAATCCTGCTTATGGTGTTCCTGCTCAATTAAAAGTAGATAATAATGTAATAAGGAGACACATCACAGAGAACCAGTACAACATGAATTAAACTACTTAGAACATGAAGAAACAGCAAATACTGCCAACTTGAATGAAGTAGAGACTCATGACTACTATGCAACTATTTCTGACTAGTACATGAGGAGATTATTATGTATTTTTCATTATCATATTTATTTCATTGACTATTAGAATTATGTAGTTTATTATTGTTCTTTGGTTTCAATCACAAACAATGTTTTAGCAGTTCTTTGTGAGTCAAGTTTGTTATCCTTGTTCATACCTGAGCATGATATTTTCAGTGATTGTTTTACTATTTTTGCATTATTTTACTATTTTTGCATTATTATCTCAGGCTTTATTTTCACTCGCCTCTGGCTCATGAAAATAAATTCGCCTGCTCGTGAAATGTTTTGCCAATCATACTCTGACTCATGTAATAAGTACTTTATTCCACACTAGATATCTTTACTACTGTAGTTAGTACTAGAAGAAGGGTAACTCACAGGTAAAGGTACAGAGACATACAATCTGTGCATAAGAGATAGCAAGTTGCCAATTTCTTAAGTTATAACAAAATGATAAATTATTTTTAAGGCTACACTTTTCATGGCACAATTTATAGCGTGACTACAAATATAAACCAGATATGTCTGTACTACTTGCAAAATAATATACTCACAAAAACTATCTGAAATAGCCAGAGAGACTGACACAATGCAATAGTGAATATTTTTCGGTAATTATTTTCACCCTTCCATCTCATTAAGTGAACACAACTAGGCTCAGCATAATTCAAGAAGCTGAACTTATGCTTTCTCCTCTTTCTACACTGATCTATCTGTAATAAATAAGGAAACATCATAGTGAGAGAGAAAGTGGTGGCAGTCTAATTAACCACATCCAGTTGAGATTTTCAGCTAGCTGTAGGAGATATCAGATGAAGATAAACTGCTTCTAAATCTACAATCTTTCAGGCATCAAGCTAACAATTATTTTCATACAACTTGTGTGCATGCAAGAGAGGTTTATAGAAGTCATCCTGTCTGTTTGTCAGTTAGTCTGTCTGTCTATCTGTCTGCCTGTCACGCTCTGATGTTGGAGATTACAGACCATTAACCATTAATTTAGCTATGAACTTACAAACAACTATTTAAGACCTTTCAGTGTGCTACTTATTTTAAATTTCAGGCTTTAAAGGATAACTGGCAAAATTATAGCTGTAGTAATTATAACATGTTGTAGTAACTAAAACACTAAATGCAAAGACTCACTATTGTAGCATAGTGGTTATGAAACATGTAGCTTTGTATATAGGTTACTAAAACTAATAAAAAAATTTCATCCACCCTAAAATAACATAAAATAGAAACTATTTTTAAAACAACAACAAGCACTAAATTCAAATTCACTAAAACAACACTAAATGTAGAATTTTTAGAAGTGCCCTATGACATGTTGAGTTCCATGAACTACAGCTCAAAATATTCCAATGAGACTTCCCTCTCTGTAGCTACAAGACTTTGTTGTTATAACCAAACTTTTCTGCTACAGTAAAAAGTTGTCTAATGATTATAATGTCAATAATGATCACATTTAAAGAATATCATTAAGATCTACCATGTTCTCTCAGTATTTAGCAATTGCTAATATTTTTTGTAGTAAACCCAAAATGAATCTTAATAACTGTTTACTTTCATAGTACACATGGTACCAGGTGGTACAAGTGGATCAGGTGGGACAGTACAGTATCACATGGTACAATGTTTTATCACTTCCGTGAAATGAAATCACTTTCATGAATTGAAATGACTTCGATGCAGCTGTTTATAAAAGACTTTTCAAGCGTACAACTCTGATAAACAGTACCGTGGGAAGAGTTCATGCTCTTAATGTTTAAAAAACTTTGGGCAATTTAGTGGTATCAGCAGATATCATTTAGAAAAGTTTGAGACGTGATTAGCTAGTGGTAGCATACTTAGATGTTAGAGATTCCAGACGCTATAAGTTTTAGCTATAGTAAAAAAAATTGAAAACTTAGTCTTATTTTTTCCTAAGTCTCCCTGAAGATGATTTAGTTAATTTTTAGTATTTCTTCGATATCATGTAAAAGATTTTGTTAGTTTAATATCAGTTGACTTAGTTTTAGTTAACTTATGTTGCTTCTCAAATTCATGGGATTCTCTACAAAACTAGTTCATGCACATACTTTATCCCAAACAACATAAAAAATAGCATATTTTGTGTGAAATCTGGGGAATTCCTTACTGTATGTAGTTTAGAAAATGTTTACACAATAGAACTTTATGCTTTGACTTAATAATGACATGATTCAGGGTAAATTGGACAATAAAAAAACTGATTAGTCTCAGTTTATGTCATCTACTCTACTCTCGTGGTAGTTTTAGTGTAAGTTTTCATATTGTCTATGACTTGCTTTTATTTGTTTTTCTTACTAATAGTAAAATATCCCAAACCTAAAAGGTTTGGGGGGTTTAGTTTTAGTCAACTAAAACAACACTAAATAATTGTAAGAGTGTGTATGAATGATTGCACATGGATTTAAGACCCAAGTTGTGTATGCTTGGTTACAGATTGTTGTATATTTTAGCTCATGTACGGTAACTTGAGAATGGATTTGAGTCGACAAAAACATTTGAAACTTATAATTATCCTCATATACAATACTATCATTGCTCACAAAATAAGACCAATCTGAGACAAAGGTGGTGAAATTTTTTTTTCTACTGGTTGATTTGACATGGAATAACCCATATATTATGTCCAACTAATAGCCTCAGGAGTGAAGGGGGGGGGGGGGGGGGAATTGTAGCAGAGGTTAACCACTCTCATAGAATTACCATTTTGACTCATCTCATGGAAGCTAGTAGTCTTGATTAGGTGCTAGAGATATGTGACTGCTGCTACACTTTGCAAGTTTCATGCAACAATACTTACCAAATTACCATTCCAATGTTAACCTTAACTCTTCTCCAGAAAGGGAAAAGTGTATATGACAGTAAATAAATAAATGTAAAATAATGTTACTGGTAAGTGTTATGAAACTTAAAAATATTGTAGCTGGAATATTTTCTAATTAAAATTGTACTGTGGGTTATATTTTAACGTGTGATCTCGCTCGCACTGACTACAGCAGTTCGGAAGGGCAGCCCGAGTTGTAAGTTCGGGCCTAGCTGTGTAGCCAGTGAGGGGATCGAAAATGGAGGACTTTGCTGCCCTTGTCGTCTGCCCGGTAC
>WLWI01005618.1_pt1 | contig 10439 bp, 3 predicted proteins | sample 6701501 | NCBI WGS metagenome assembly WLWI01 (sample SAMN12718690, study PRJNA515312) | sponge metagenome | isolation source: marine sponge | host: Mycale hentscheli | place: New Zealand: South Island, Marlborough, Capsize Point | collected 2014-11-01
ACTGTAGTGTGTATACCATACCTTCTAAGAATCACACCTATGGTATGAAATTCAAAAGTATGATATTTATACCGAAAAGGTATGATTTTCATACTTCGTTTTTTGCTGTGTACTAATTCTAACCATTTAATTGAACATTTACCTGAAAAACAACAACAACAACAACACAAACAGATTTGCCAACATTTCAAATTGTAGTTCAGGGACCCCCAGACCACACCTAAAACCACACCAACTACAGGTAGCTATCAATATAAAACTGGAACAGTATGCCACAAACAACTATTGATAAATTAGCCAAGTAATGTGATACATAGTAAACAGATATGAACTTCGCATAACTGCCTGGACAAACAATAGAAAGTTGTGCATTCCATTGTGGGACAATGGCTTAGTGATATATATGCAAGTATGTGGGACTACGATCTGACTATTTGTTACCATAACAACTACAATGCTTTGTTTATTGATTTAGCCAGCATAATCAGTCAAGCCAATGAATAATTATTTTCGTAAAAGATTTCCCTCCCCCACGTACAAATTGTCTGAGAATGTGGTGAGAAATAGACAATACATTATGTCTCGCCCACTTTGTATGTGCAAGAATTATATTCATGTTTTCTGAATGTGTAATAAGGGTGACCAGCTTTACTTGTTAAAGATTGCCAAGCTATGCAAGGCAGAAGACCCGCAGGTGTACAGACTTTATCAGAGATATATCAATTTTTAATAGCATAAATTCTCGGCCTTGTGGGCCTTCTAGTGCAATTGCCCAGCGAGTGGGTCATCTTCGGCCTCCGATTTCCCGCTCGCTGGGCACCTTGCCCGAGACTTGCTCCTTCTCTTTAAGTTTAATTGTTATGTGGTTTTAAGTTATCCCTCTGTTCTTAATTTTGTTTGCTGTCTTACACACTTTCTGTTATTTAGTTATATTCAACTCCTTACTCTATACACAGTCTATCAACACCTTCTTTGTTCCTTACTTTGTCCCTTACTCTATACACAACTTTTCACACTTTGGATCCTTTTCATAAAATTTATATTTCCTGTAATGTAATGTATGTATATATTCACTGCCTCCTCTGGCTTAATGTCATTCCAATCAATTGCACTAGAAGGCCCACAAGGCCGAGAATTTATGCTATTAAAATTTGATATATCTCTGATAAAGTCTGTACACCTGCAGGTCTTCTGCCTTGCATAACTTGGCAATCTTTAAACGAATTCATATTATTGTGTGCTCTATAATTGTCACATATGCTAGAAAATTCAGCATTATTGTTATTCTTTTCCTGGTTAAAAACTTTACAGCTCAAACAGTATAACCTGTAAAGCATGCAATACTAACTATTGATACAATATTCAGTCTATAAGTCCAAAACAATACAATCAATGCAGGTACAGGAAGTGCTGCATGGTGTCCATTGTATAATTTTTAATCTTCTGAAAGGTGTAGATTAAATTCGTGATCTTTGAGGCTTTATATTTATTCTGTCTGAATAGATGCTCTCCTCCTTTCTAATAATACCAGCCAGGTGTCTGGGAAACTTTCCTGAAGCGTGTGGTGGAAGTGTTTCTTGAGGTCTTCTATAATGGCTTTAGAATAATGGGTGTGGTAAATTTGGGCAGAGTTTGTTTTGCCCACACAGACTTCTTTGATTTTTACACCATTCTGTAGCACAATGAACATTCTACTACATATACTAAAATAAAAATTTGCTATCACTGGGCCTCTATGAAACCAGACCAATTTAGCCTAAAATTTTGATTGAAATAAGAATTCACAGCATGAATACTTGTGAGGACACATGTCAGTGAATGTTAAAAAGCTATAGGAAGTAATGAAGCTTCACAGATGTATGCTAAGAGTCTGCTGTTATGAGAAAATGGCATAAAGTCATAAAATGGTCAAAACCAGAGTCATCAAAAGCTAAACAATCCACATTTGATATTTTATCAGTGGAAGAATGTCTATCCTGTTGCTCATGCTCAACCACTATATTATTTTGACATAAAGGAAGGGTTTTGAAGACTCGAAGGGAAAGCAAGACTGGAACTTACCAATTAAACTGAGGTTGAAGAAAGATATGGAACCCTATTTGTTTAGTCTACAATATTGTGTTAAAGAAGGGAAGTGGTGGGGCAAGTGGCTCAGAGTCCTACACTTTAGATGTGTACAAACGCTGCAATATACAAGTTATAATATTGTAGTCTTATGATTTATAATTAATGTATATAATTAGGGGAATTATAAGCTTCATTTGGCAAGGGGGAGAGAACACTGAGGTGTTCTCTTTCCCTCTCTCCCATGTCCCCCCTCCCATTCCCTTCTTCCTTCATCACTAAACACAGTCAACTCCTAAAAAAATTGGCCAGGTTTTACAGAGTGTAGCAGCAAGGTTTTGTGATAGTAATTTTTTTTTTTAGTATATGTAGTAGAGCATTCATTGTGCTATAGAATGGTGTACATGTCATAAAAGTCTGTGTGGGCAAAACAAATTCTGCCCAAATTTACCACAACCATTATTCTAAAGCCTTATTGGAGACCTCAAGAAACACTTCACCACAAGCTTCAGGAAAGTTACCCAGACTTCTGGCTCGTAATATTAGAAAGGAGAAAAGCTACTCTATCGAAATTAGTTAAATATAAAGCCTCAAAGTGCTCACAATTAACCTACACCTTACAAAAGATAAAGAAAATTTGTGGTTAAAATTGCACAACAATACGTTTACGTGATCCACATAATAGATTAACTTATAGTTAAGCATGCTAGAGCACAACATTATGTCTCTCAGCTTAATATGAATTTCAAGCACTTAAAGTTTGTGTTACCTTGACACTATCTTGAAACATATGTTTAGTATTTCATGTCAATCTGTTTAATTTTTCAGTCAGATTATTGTAGCTTTGTGGTGAGGTAACAGACCTATGAATTTGTATGCTCCATAGATAATTTCCAGCAATTATTTGACGATCATAGAAATTGATATAGTAACCAAACACTGCAGGAAAAAAGGAATAGTTTTTTTTTCTGAACAAAAGTAGTCACAAAAATGAAATTACTAACTAGGATATAAAAAAAATAAAGCTTGATATGACTGCACCTCCCCCTACTCCTTTCAATTTTGTTAAAACTGACGTAGAGTATTGGCTGCTACAGAGTTTTGAAATAGTTCTGTGTCATAATATTATGTCTTAGATATTTGTAAAAAATATATATATATTCTATTTATTTCTTATGGTAGCTAGAATGAACTTGGTTTAAAGCCACACAAGCCTAGATGACTATAACTTAGGCATCTTACAAGGTGAACTGTACATTTATACTTCCTACCTGAATTCATGAAGAAACCTTACAAGTACAGAGGTTTATAATCTCACCAAATCTTTACTATAAGGCCTCACTTTAATGAGACACAGTCTAATCAACTCAATGAGAGAAGTGGAACAATAGATAGTCTCACTTGCTACTATGCTACAGGTGTTTGTTTTTGTCAGTCTGGTTAAACCACATCAGTCACAGTACAGGAAAAAGAAAAGAATGAACTAATACGTGACTCTGTCAAAGTATGGCTTCAAATTGCACTATTTGGGCACATTTATATTATGTTCTGAGATACACGTGGGCATTGTCTGTTGTTATTGTTTTTTGTTTTTTTCCAGCTGACTACACCTGATAGTGCCAACTTCTCTGGGGACTCTCTGCAGTGGAGCATAACCATTTTTTTCTGTAGAACTATTTTATCTGAGATCCAGAATTACTTGAAACAGCAATAGATTACTGTGATACTCATGTTGAACTAAACAAAGAATCATGATTACGGCATGGCCGGTTACTAATTTTATCTGCTGGAATTGACATTCATTTGAAAAATAAGAACAACAAATACAAACAACAAATCTGGAAGCAGAGTTGTTAACTTTCCAAATTGTAGTTCAGGGACCACCCCAGACCACACCCAAAACCACACCAACTACAGATAACAGTATGCATTTTGAAATAGTTCCTGCCCAAGCTGAACTTCATGACAACAGTAGGAAACCATGAAATAAATAAAATAACCACAAACCTGTTATAATAGGTAGTGGTCACTGCCAACTTTGAAGGTTGTGCTGTAACCTCACTTTCAATTGAATATAGTGTGTCATGAAATACAATTTCAGAAAACACAAACACTTTAATTCGTGAATTTTGAACTGTTTTTAGTAAGTGGAAACACATTCGCAGGTTACGTGCTACAAGCAACCATAGATAAATAAGCTAAGTAATGTGGTCACACATAGTAAACAGATATGAACCTTCACATAAATGAGCATATACTTCTGGGACAAACAATAGGAAGTTGTACATTCCATTATGAAACAATGGCTAAGTGATAAATATGCAAGTAAGTGGGAGTACAATCTTACTATATGCTACCATGACAACTACCATGTTCTGTTTATTGATGTAGCCAGCAAGAAGTTGAGCTAATGAATGACATTTTCTAAAAGATATCCCTCCCCCACATACCAATTGTCTGAGAATGTGGTGAGAAAAAGGAACTAAAAATTATGTCTCGCCCACTTTTATGTGCAAGAATTATATTCATGTTTCCTGAATGCATATCTGGGTAAACGAGTGTGACCAGCTTTACTTGAATTCATATCGTGTGCTCTATAATTGCCATGTACGCTGAACTCAGCATTATTTTTGCTAATCTTTTACTGATTAGATGAATTCTCTCTTTCACAGGCTTTTCTCCCACTGAGCTACGACAACCAGCTGGCAAATAAACACTCCAAATCTGTTTTATACTGTTAAGGAGTACTACAGTTTCACTCTCAACAGACCAATGAAAATTCTCTTTTTCAGAATTTTTTCAGTCCTGGGTTCGATTCTCGGTGGCAACAAAATATTTTTAATTCTGTATTGTTTAAAAGCAAAGAGAGAATGCATCTAATCAGTAAAAGAAGGCTGAGAAAGAAATTATAAAATTTTATTCCAGTTAAACTTCACAGCTCAAACAATATTACCTGTAAAAACCAGCAATACAAACTATCGATACAATGTTTAGCAAACATAATATTATATTGCTTAGGGTTTGAGGGCACACTTAACATAGCGCTGTATTAGAAAAAAGCTGCTTCATTGATGTTTGCTCTGCTTCTACCTCATATTACCTTCAAGTAATCTGGCAGATAAGTACCCAACAGTAAACAGAGTCGATCATTTTTTTAGTAACTGGTAGATTAGAAGTTAAAATAATCATAACAATTCTGTAGTTTTATGTAACCTAGCTGGAGATGCTCGCTCATCATTTGTGCTCAAGCAGTCTGGCCCAATAAACCTTGATAGGTATTAACTGTTATGCCAACTTACACACACTACTCAATAAAAATATCTACAATATACTATATTATATATTATAGTACTTATTACATGAGTCAGAGTGTGATATGGTAAAATATTGCAAGGAGCAGGCTAATTTATTTTCATGAGCTAGGGGCAAGTGAAAATAAAGCCTGAAAGCGAAACATCTTACCATTTCACTCTGAAGAGTGTATGTGGTTTATTCTACCCAGATATCTTCACTACTATAGTTTGTACTAGAATCTTAACTCACATGGTATAAAGTTGGCTGTAGGTGGTGTTCTTAAACTCCCAGCTGTTATTTTTGCAGCTGCTCTAAAGGGTTGGGTAGGCTACACCTGAGTAAGGTAGCTGATGTAAAAACCAGGGAAAGAGGTGCACTTGGCTGGTTGCTATAACTACAAGGGTAATGAGCTTACACAATACAGCAGCAGTGAAATACAGCTTGAAATAACAACCATGAAATATCTTATTTTAGTTATTTCACAGGTCAAGTACCTAAAAATATCATTGTGAGGATTTCTAGGGTGGAATAAATATATTTATGTATATACATGTATATAGTGGTGTGTTATTAAATTACATATGTATGGCACTGTTCTGACTTAAAAACAAAAATAAAATATCTTGCCAAATCACCTGACAAGTGTAATAAGTGCTTTATTCTATGCTAGATATCTTCATTGTAATAGTTTATACTAGGGTTCTAACTCTCAGTGTAAAGTTGGCTCTAGTCAAGTAGGGACTTCAACAGCCAGCATCTGCTCTGACCAGGTAGGGCAGCTTCAAATAAAGGAAGGTAGCTTTCAAAATACAAATATAAAACATATATACTAGGCCATTTGCTATTACCTACTGGCACATTTCAAAGTAATGAGCTTACCCAGTACAGAGGGTATAACACTCTTCTGATATCAGTCACAAACCTAAAAATATTTATTTTCAAAATTTCCAGCATGTAAAATACATAATCCACATAATAGTAGAACTAGTTGTTTCACAGATCAATATTCATAATATTTGTAGTATCTTGACACTATGTAAATTTTTCAGTCAGGTTGTTGTAACTAACTTATTGTAAAGGTTTTATGGTAAGGTAACAAACCTATGAATTTGTATTCTCCGCTGATAATTTCCATATATCTATTTGATGATCATAGAAATTGATAGCTAATAGCAACTACACTAAAGGGACAGCAGAATAAAAAATCTTGCATTTTCCTGAACAAATAGTCATAAAAATGAGAATTATTGTCTAAATCATTGACCAGACCTCCCCCTTCTCCATTCATTTTTTTTACTGACATAGTAAAGTGTCAGCTGCCAAAGTTTTGAAATATTTCTGTGCTGCAATCTGTCTTAGATATTTATTTAAAAAACTATATTCTATTTATCTTTTATGCCAGCTGTAATGAAGTTGATTTAAATCCAGACAAGCCTAGATGATTATCGCTCAGGCATCTTACAAGGTGAGCTATAATTTATACCTGAATTCATGAGGAAGCCTTACAAGTACAGAGGTCTATAATCTCACCAAATCTTTACTATGAGGCCTCACTTTAATGAGATACAGTGTAATCAACTCAATGTGAGAAGTGGAACAATATATAGTCTCACTTCTACTATGCTATTATGTGTTTGTTTTTGTCAGTCTTGTAAGTACCACATCAGTCATAGTACAGGGAAAAAGAAAAAAAGGACCTCCAGTCAAATAATATGACTCTGTCAAAGTATGGCTTCAAATTGCACTATAATGCATTAAAATTGTGAGTATAACTTGATTTGTGTCTTCATTCTAGAAATAAAGAACATAGTGCAGTAAATAAAAGTAGCTTAACATGAAGTTTAAATCACTACATATTTTATTTATCTAATATGTAATACAGAAACTGAAGATGTTCAAACCTGTGCGGTAATTCCTTAAAAATGCCTATTGTCATTTTTTTTTTTTTTTTAAGTCGAACAATTGTGGCGAGTGGTTACTATGGCATTGAAACCCCTCCATTTATGCTCAAGCACACCACTAGTGTATATCCAATATATTATTTGTAGATATTTTTAGTGAGTAGTGTGTGTGAGTTGGCATAACAGTTAATGGCAATAAACTTATATTGGGCCAGATGGCTTGAGGGAAACTCTGCGGACTGTTTACTGTTAGGGTACTTATATGCCTGGTTACTTGAGGTAGTATGAGGTAGAAGCAGAGCAGACATTAATGAAGCAGCTTTTTCTAATACTACTATGTATGTGTGCCCTCAAAACCACTAGATAAGCAATAATTTTACTTAATTACTCAATTAACTCTTTAACCATTTATTGGGATATACAAAAGTGAGATGTAATAGACCACTAAATATCTTAAGTCTTCCCATAGGTTTTGACATAATCTAGTTAGACATGTTTGTTAAACATTGTATCATTAGTGTGTAGCTATTGCAGGTTTTTACAGGTTATTTTCTTTGAGCTGTAAATTTTAACCAGAATAAGATTAACAAAAACAATGCTGAACTCTAGCATACATGGCAATTATAGAGCACACAATATGAATTCACATAAAGCTGGCCACTTTTTTACCCAGATATGCAGGTGGCTATCAATATAAAACTAGAACAGTATGCCACAAACAACTATTGATAATGAACTTTGCATGTGCCTGGACAAACAATAGTTGTACATTCCATTGTTGGTGTGGTTTTGGCTGTGGTCCCTGGGTCCCTGAACTACAATTTGAAAAGTTGGCAACTCTGCTTACAGATTCGTTGTTTCTTCATGATCATGATTCTTTGTTTAGTCCAACATGGATTTCACAGTTAATCTATTGATGTTTCAAGTAATTCTGGGTCTCAGATAAATTAGTTCTACTCTACAGAAAAAAATAGTTATGCTCCACTGCAGAGAGTCCCCAGAGAAGTTGGCACTATCAGTCTTATAGTAGAAGAGATAAATTGTAGGGTCTTCCTGAAAAAAGAAAATACTATTTCAGAGTAGCTAGAGTTGGCACTGTTCCAAGAAACCCCAGAAAATGATTTATATTGTGTTTGTAAATGTGAAAGTTAATTTATATGCCTCTTTATTTTTACATAAAAATATTGAAATATTTGATATGGATCAAGAAGAAGCATTATGCAATTCAACACAATTTCATATTGTTGTGGATATCTCTTTTACTGTTCATTTGAGCTTATGAGTTAGTATTTTATTTTAAACATTAAGTATCATAATTCAATGCATACACTTTTTGTTGTTTTTATTTACAATGTTTTGTACTAGATATTAAAGACACCACAAAACTACCAACATGAGTCATTACAGTGTACAGTAAACTTCATTAACCATGTTTTATCTACCACTTTGTTTTATCTATGAGTTTGTATAGTATTAATTGATAGTTTCATTGAATATATACTTCTTGCAATAATATTAATTGATAAATTTGTAAATTTAGCTAATATCAATGTTTTGTGAGAAGCTACATGTTTTCACGCAGCAAGAATAGTGAAGCAATTAATACAATTTTATAACACAAGGATACCTACAACTCCTGGTCTAGTCACTGCTACTTCCTAAGGAGTATTCTATTTACTCCCCATAAGGGAATTCCTATGACTAACTCAGGAGAGTTTAATTTTCCCACAGTTACTGGAACCCCATCTCCTATAATACACACAGGTAGCTTATAACTAGACTCCCATGGCAATGGACACAAATCAATGAAGTCTCCACTAATGGTTAGTCATGGATTACTACCATGTTTAGTCAACTAAAAATATTGTAGGAGTGTCTAATAGTAAGCTAAGTAACTCCAAGGAAGAATTTGCAGACTCAAAAGAAAACAGCAATTCCTGTTAGAGCACAGAGCAATTAGCAAAAATATCATTGGAAGGGGTGGCAAGCTAAGTAGTAGTGAATATAATTTAGTTCACGCTTCTTTTAGTAACTTACTAAGACTAAAAGTGGTCTGCCTCTATCATGATTCTTACTAACTAAATCTACTATATATCTCTTTAAGGTTTGTTAATTGCATATAATAGTTCATAAGTAGCATTACTTCTCTTGATATTCATATTTGTGGTAACATGAATAAGCCTTGAAGCTGAGCCAGCTGCTAATTGTAAAAGTGGTGATAAACCACACTATTTCTTAGGTTTCTAGGTGTCACTATAATTTCCTATACAGCTGGTCTTTGTGGATAAGGTTTCTCCCCCCTCACCAGATACTCCATCACTATTTGTACACTATTGATAGACCACACTATTTCTAAGGTTTCAACAAATTCTGTGCAACTGGTCTCTAAATTCCTCCCCCTCTTATCCCAGATATTCCATCACTATCTGTACTAGCAGTTCCAAGCATACTGTGGCTATGAGTAGATTCCTACTCTTTCAATCACACTAAATAATCTGTAGCTAACTTTGAGGATTTACATTCTTAACACAAATCTTTGATGTGAATAGTAATAGGGTATGTTGGATAGTTATTAAAACCATTTCTCATCTCTTGTGTGCTGTGCATGAGTGTGTGTATGTATGTGTGTGTGCATATGTATGTGTGTATGTGTGTGCATATGTAAGTGTATGTGTGTGGTGGCTATGTGGTGCAGTGATTGTGTCCTTGGCTCAGGACCTGAGGTCCTAAGTTCAAGCCCCACTCACACAATTTTTAGTACACAAGCCAGCAGTCCAATCAATGCAGATACCGGAAGTGCTACCTGAGTACACTCTGTTCATTTTTAACCAGAAAATTTCTTTATCTTTTGTATGGTGTAGGTTAAATTCTGAGCACTTTGAGGCTTTATATTTACACTGTCTGGATAGACAGGGAGGGCTCCAGCATTTTGTGATTGGGGGGGCAAGAATTGCATGGACATGGACACATGCATGCTCCATGTACGTACACCCCACATGTCTTAAAATATATAAGGAAATATATTATTAATAGCAAATTTTTTCTTGTTCTAGAGCAGCCTCATCAACAATAGCAGAAAAGAATCTGTCAAATTGATCATCATTTCTCTGTCGCTGATAAAATGCTCGGGTTACATTAACAGCTGATACTGCCTCTTGGAGAGTCCGGTCCTTGTTTTGA
>WLWI01005619.1_pt1 | contig 10439 bp, 7 predicted proteins | sample 6701501 | NCBI WGS metagenome assembly WLWI01 (sample SAMN12718690, study PRJNA515312) | sponge metagenome | isolation source: marine sponge | host: Mycale hentscheli | place: New Zealand: South Island, Marlborough, Capsize Point | collected 2014-11-01
CATACTTAGTCAATGGTAGCCTCGCGTATTGTCTGCTACTTATGTTTCTTTTGTATGGTCAGCAATGGTGCCATCAGCATCAGTTATCCTTGCTGTGTGCAGAGTTAGTCATTTGACATTCTTGCTCTATTGACCTTTCAGCTCGAGGGATTTATGCCCCCCTTGAACAATGCTTGTAATGTATTCCCTTGTGAAATAGATAACTTGGAATCAATTAGTAGTCATGTGACGACAACTACATAAGTTGTCAAAGTATTTATTACAATTGCAAAAGAATGACTCAATAAAATTGTCTTACCAATATCAGAACTCAATAATTGCATGACATTATAATAAAGAATATTTAATATGTAGGTGAAATTAATACACCACAAAAATAACAACTATAAGTTATGGTTTAGGAAAAGCCTTGTATATAGTCAATAGTGCAAGTCATTTGTGTTTATATAAATTCTGAAGAGTAGGACAAAAAGTAATACTTCATTCATTTAGTCATCTTCAATATCATATGTCTTTGCTGTACTGTGGCATATGCTTGGTTTTTGACTAATTCTATTTTAGGTTGTTTATCATAAGCTTGGTTGTCCACTAATACAAGTTCAGCTTCATTATTAAGTTCAGTGCCTCTTGTGTCAATATTGTGGCCAATATTAATCTTTAAATCAGCAATATCTTCATAGCCATCGTCTATATACTGTGGTTGACTTAAATTATTGACATGCAGTACTGAGTGCTTTTTCTTCCACACTATAGCTATACTGACTCCTCCAATAGTTATAATAGCAGCCATACATAATATTATCCCGAGTAATATTGCTATTATTATTATGGATGAAAAACCAAATGTGGAAGAAGATTCTGTAATCATTATGTTGTAAGGCATTTCTGTTGAAGAAACAGAGTTAAACTCGTTATTTGAAGAAATCGTTCCAGTAACATCTCCATTACTTAGTTCAGAAGTTACTTCCATAATTGAGTGTGTATAAAACATAGAAGAACTTACAGATGTAACCAAAGTCGTGCTAGGGATTATGTTTATTTCAGTCGCAATTGAAGATGTAGTGGCAGGTACTGCAGTAGAAGTAGGTAAGGAACTGTTGCCTAAAGAATGATAGTTACATTATACTATTAACAATTGCGAGTGATGCTCCTTTAGTTTATGGAGCAAAATAAATATTATCACAAATCAATAATGTTATAAATGGCCCAGTCGTGTAAGCTTCCTGCATTTAGATTTATAAGGAGTAATGTATAATGAAGTTGGCATATCACTTTATTAATAGACTAATGCATCACATTTACTTTTACATAACAGCAAATTTTACTGTAGAAAATAGTAACATTGCTCTATTAGTACAGTTATTGGCTAACAGCAGGCTCATGTGATTGATCTATGTGATAGTCTAATAGATTATATTTTTTCTCATGAAGCTTATCATAATGTAAGCTTATGAAAAAAGAGTGACCGTTTGTCACCCATTATTTGCAGCTACTGACAATGTATTTCACATAAGGCTATATAGTAATGTAAGCTTGAATACATGCTGATTATTCATATTCAAATGAGTAAGTAGAACATTTAGAAAATCACTAAAAAAATTATAATTCAGTCAATATAACTTCTGGTTAACGTTCACTAGGGCAAGTTCGGTTCAGATACGTGGCAAACCTAGGAACCCTTGCGCTATATTATTTACTACAGCGAAATTAACAGAAGATTATGGTACTTTCAAATCACCCAAACACGTTGCTCAATTCAAGTTGAATATTTTTCATACCCTCAGCCTAAAAGTGACTCTATCACTAGGCGACTCCTTCCAGCACATCAACATAATGTCATACTTGCTGGACAGTTGGTAGGTTTAGCCAGAAGAGTTCTCGGATGTTTCAGAGTGGCATCGACCACGAGTTCCTCATCTTGCATGTCTTCATATGGAATGTCCTTAGCTAGTGTGAATATCTCCCACATGGTCACTCCAAACGCCCACACGTCTGTTTTGGTAGAGAACTTGCCATAGAAGCATTCTTTGGCCATCTAGCGTACTGGTAATACTGCATGACCCTTCAAGACGTAATAGTGGGATTGGTACAAGTTACGACTCACACTAAAGTTAGGTTTGCACTCCCACCTCATTAGAAGTAGCTAGCACAGGTGTTAAAAACTATTTAATGGGATAATGGTCTCTTGAAGAAGAATACATTTGGCCCTGAAGGCATACCTAAAACAATAATATTGTAGTGCCTAACAGAAATGGCTGGATCATTTCAATGACTATAGAGTAAAGCAATTATGTTTGTATGGCATCTTATCATGAAAGATATTAATGCTTGTTACAAATGTTGTGCAGTTCGTCAGTAGTAGTACAGCAAAATTGCTAGGAATGACTTCCTAGAAAAGTCCAAATAATTTCCTGAACTCTTTGATGACTTCCTAGAAAAGTCGCAATATTTCCTGAATTCTTTGTGACCAAGAAAAACAATTTGAGTGTGAGCTATTTTACTAATCAATTGTGTGCTAATCTGAGAATTATAGAGTCACTCTGACAGTGTAACTATTGGTTTATTCTATGCTCAATATCTTCACTGCTGTAGCTAAAACTAAGGTTGGAAACCAGTGGTGTACGGTAAGCTGTAAAACTCTGGTGTAGTCAATCGATGGGAGCATCCAAAACACCCAGTTGATATTTTAGAAGTTCTCTGATAGCTAAATTAATTATTTTGCCTCACACTTTTTAATCACCTTAATCCACATAAACTGAAGCAGATAATATACTTTCCAGCTGATAGTCAACTGCAAACACTAGTACATTGTTATTTTCAGCACTGACTGATTATTAATAATATTGATATCAATACAATCTGTAATTACGATAAATGAAACATGTTTATTCAAAATGATATGAACATATCACACACTCAAATACAATTGGCATTCAATTAAGAATCATTCTCAGTATTCTTAATAACAACTAAACTATATGCTTGATTATTAATGAGTTCAATGTCCTCTTTTTTATTACTATTTTGTTGCAGTTCAGTAGCAGTGTCTGTCTTAACAAGGATCCTTGGCTACTCTACTGGATGTAGTAATAAACTTTCAGCCAGAGGTCAGCTGTAGAGTGCATGCAATAATCACAAACTATGCCGTTTTTTTTTTTAGCGGCCAGTTGGAAACCCTGCCTATTCCCCGTCTATTGTATTTCGAGAATGAGAAAGAATAAGTAGCTTGTTTTTTCATGGCAAGCTTGGGGTCTTTTAAGTTGACATTTGACATTTGGCATAGATGTAGAATCCCTTTCCATAGACCCGCTCTCAGTTTTCTGTGTTGTTCAGGCAGGCATTCAGATTGATTGATTGAATTGATTTATTAATTGATTAATACATCATTCCATCAATCTTATAATATTAATTAATAAATTATTTAATAAATAATTCTTAATTAATCATGAATGAATTAATTAATTAATCAATAACAATAAATATGAAGTATATATATATAAATAAATAATAAACAATTAATTAATATAAAAATAAATATTAAAGAGAGAAAAGAAACTCTTCAGAAGTATCTATCAGTCCATTCTAAAAATATAAGTACATAGCTGTTTTGACAATACTTTTTCTAACAAAAACAGAACTACTTTCTTACCTCAATTTCCCAAGTACTGGCATTTTCTGTATCTCTAATAATGCAAGAAAAAACAAGAAGTTCTAAAAAATTACTGCAAAGTGTTGAGTCGAACGGTAAGTTTATAAGACCTAAGTGTTACATAAAACTACAGTACAGTACTGTTACATAATTGATTTTATCTTAGTTCAAGCAAAACTTTCACAGATTTGATTTGATTCTAACAATATTTACACTTTCTCTTCATTGTGTCCATGTCTTAAATGTTGTCCTCCACCTTTAACTTTTCCCTTTAATTTTCTTGTTTTTAAATATTTTTGGCAGCTTTAGCTCCTAGAGCCTGAGCCTCAGCCACTTCTCTGCACCATTCTTTTCTGTTATCACACCACCTCACTTATCTACTGGCTGTAAAGCTTCAAATAAATAAACTTATAAATAGCAGTTGACCACTACTTTTAGCAGACAAATACAAAATTACTACCTCAATTCCTCAAGTCCTGAATTTAAGCCATTCAGACTATTTAAATTGTTAGCAATTCTTGAAGACAAGCACTCTGACTCAGCTACAATAAATGTGGGAGTTTTTTTTATTCCTACCAGTAGCTCTTGATGACAAGCACTCAGATGCTTAAAAAAAACGGCCGACCACTTGACAACAGGTATTCAGATTTTAAATAAAAACGGCCGGGTTTTCTAGTTTACGTCTGGTAAAAAGTTTCAATGCCATAGTAACCACTCGCAACAACTTATTGCGAGTTGAAAAAAAAGTATTTCTAGGGACCCTTCTTACAGTTTTGAGCCTAACCCTAAATTAATTACAGCTGCAGTACCAGAAGAAACTGGGTGTAAGCTTTTAAAGCCGTTTTTTTGGAGGAGAAAAAAGAACCTGCACGTGCGTTCAAGGGCACACGTATAATCCATGTATCCGAATATACATACATCGAACATATAGCACCCCTAAATCGAACATATAGCACCCCTAATAGTATCTCGCTCGCTTGGCTTGCTCAATAAAAAACAAATATCCCCGATTTTCAATTGTGTTACCACTACCCCTGAGAGTGTCCCGCTCGCTGCGCTCGCTTGCCAAAAAGAACTTCATGCAAAACTTCATTAGACGCCGCAGTTGCTGCAAGATTTAATTGCGTATGCGGAGTATGCCGTTAAGTATATGGAAAGATTAATTATCCGGAAGTGGCAATCTAATTTATGTTTTCTCGATTTCTGATTTACTTCCCTGAAGGCAGCCTAGTTCAACTGCAAGTTTCTCTGCTGCATAGAAGGTTTTACCCTCTAGTATTTTAGCATGAAGTAGAGGTGAATTGTAGCTAACTAGCTATTAGCACAAACAACTAAATTTTTTTCCTTTGTGCCATAAAGTCCCTTTTCCTAGTCCCACTCACAACTGGTGTGCTAGGCTGGTTGCTATAACTACTATATTATGCATAAACAATAGCACAGTGATAATGTCTAGCATCATCAGAGTAATATGTCAAGATAATTCACTCTTATTGTTTATTTACACTAGCCTCTAGATCATGAAAATAAATAGAATGCTCGTTAAATTTTACGCCATATCACACTGTGACTCGTGTAATAAAATATTATATGTATACACAATAATTATTAATATATCTAAACACTACAAGCAATAAATTTATATGTATACACAATAATTATAAATAATCTAAATGCTACAAGCAATAAATTGGAACTGATGAAATATTTTATGCAGACTTATTGGCTTATTAATGGACAAACAAAGAATCGATGTAAAAGAGAAAAGTAAAAAGATATTGTTAACAGTGATGCTACTGAAACTTTCACTTATTTTTGCTGTATTAATTAGAGAGAGTTACAAATGAACAATACGTCTTGTTGATAATTTTGCATTTAAATAATAAATTTATAAAATCTACTAAAGATTGAGTGGTGTTCCACAGGCAACTTTCTTTTTTACGACATCAGATGTGGAGTCCTTATTTCCTTCTCTGATAATAGAGTATGGTATCGTATTTGTTCATAAATATATGGGGATGAAGAAGATGTTGGAAAAACAATCATAATCAAATTTTTATTTGTATGTATATCATGCAGTTTTGTATTACTGAAACTTTTCCAATAAAAAAAATTATTAATTAATGATAGCAAAAATCACGTGCTACAGCTGTTATTGTCATTAATCTGAACTTGTCAAGCCCTTGTGAAATGGTATAATTGTAACGATGTAAAGCACTTTATATATAGCTAACAAAACAAGAATTACACCAATGAGACATTGTTGGAAGTTCTATAACTATAGAATGGGATAAGTTAACTAAACATGGTCATTGCTTGAAAGTCCTGTCTGTTGGTGCAATTAAAACAGGTTTTTGTGTTCAATATACATAGCCTGATAGGCATACAATTAATTGCTCATATACAATCTATTTGTATTATATATAATAAAAAAATGTGTGAATACATCAATAATGAAATAAAGCTACCTCTAATTGACTCACACATTAGATTTTGAGTAACCTGATCCCTGAATGTCACTTCACCAATATATATTCCTCCCACAGTAACAGAATTAGTGAATTCAATAAAATATATGTTACTATCTCTAGTTGGTGATGTAGTAATGTATATAGTCTCCAGAGACACACAGTTTGATTGTATAGTTACTGTTCTACTACCAATTGGAGTTGTGGATGTGAATGTTGGAAATACAATACTTCTGTGAATACTGATTGTCAGACCTGATATAGGTATGAACCATGGAATACAGAGAAATATGCTCAGTTCTACTTCTTGTAACATAAAGCGACTAGAGAATCTAAATCCAATAGCATGTGAGGAAGTAGTTGCATATTGTACAGTGTACAGTTGAGAAGCCCAGGTAACTCTCTGATTAACATCAATTGTAGGAACAATTCCATCAAGGATAGACCCATTAACAGCATTCAATAGTCCATTACAATCACAGAATCTTTCATTACTTGCACTGGTCATCCTACAAACTGAGAGACATCCTGCATTAGAATCAGATCCATTGTTGGAAGATACCCCCTTTAGGGTAAATGCAATAGGTCGGACAATGGCTCCTACATTTTAGCATCAGTGTAACAGCTGTATGAATGGAATAGAATACTCACTCACCATAACAAGTACTGCATAGAGTCATCAAAATCACTAACCCTACCGCCATCGAGCCAACCACAGTCCGCAGTCTACGGCGAGATATAGCACTCCACCACCGGATAAACACTTTATGTCGAGCCACACCCCTAAATTGCTCAATCTCGGTCCATTCCCCGGATACTAAGAAAATAATACAGGGACTTCCCCCCCCCCCCCCCCCCCCCCCCCCCCCCCCTCCTCCATAAATTAGCATCTTCTGGTGTCACGGAATGGGTCTGACTAGAACACGGACCGGACTGGACGTGCACGGCGAGCGCACATGCCCTGACTTCATATAGTCTGTCCACATCCAACTTGTTTTGGTACTACCCTGCTTCTTTTTCAGTGGCAATGAGTGGAAGAGAAATATTTTTTACTTGGCAAAGGTAAGAAAAACATAGCTCAGACAGAACTAATAAATGGGAATTATTTTGTTGTCAGTGATGCTTCCAAAACTTCTCTTTAATAAGCTTTGGGTGTAACTATATAACCTTATTCAAAATAGTTGGCAGTACACAAACTCAACAGGATTCTCTTAAAGAATTAATGTCAACATAGCATTGTTGTATGCATTGAAATTTATAGTATTCCATTATTTAATTACATTATAATTATAATTATTCTTGTTGCCATTGCATAATAATAACAATAATAACAACTTAACAATTACACTATTTGTAATAAAACAATATAACTAGTGATGTGCTTCAGCACAAATGGCGAGCGAGCTGTGACAGAGGTAACTTTACCACCAGCCACTAATAGAATGTAAATGAACTCCGCTAAGTTAGTAAGACCTAACTTTAAGGACTGTCCTCTTCTGTTTGTAACTCTTTGCCTTTATTTTTCCTGGCATTATTTCAAAGTCTTTTTTCCTAAATTTCTTGCGCCTGCGCTACTATTTACATTTTAAAGTAGCCTCTGGGCGTGGACACGCATTGACCTCTTTAAACTTGATTCGCTCGCCCAATGACTACTATAACTATTATTGTTATTATTATAGCGGTTACTATTATTATTATTATCATTATAACTAATATTATTATAATTTTATTATCTTCATTATTATCTTTGTTATCGTTATTATTATAATAATTATTATTACTATAACTATTATTATCATCATTATTATGAATTCCAGCTAATTTATGAATACACATCCCTCCTTTATTTTGAAGCTTAGACTCATATGTTAGTGAATTCTAGCTAATTAAAAAGTACACAACAGTTTTCACTCCTATATTTAGAAGAGTATCCCCATACTAAACAAGTGCATTAAAGTACAAATTATTATGAACTAAATTGTAGTCAATGTGAACATTTTAAAATTTCTATGAGGTTACCAGCTATCAATTGGCACATGTAGTTATAGTAATACCATTTTAATTACTTATTTTAATACTTAATTCTCCATTTATATTAATCTACATGGGCCAGTATTCTGATTCCTTTTCTAGTCATTTTTATAAAGAAAGACGAAAATGCATCAAGTTTGACATTCAGGCTCAGCTCCCTCTCTCCCCCACACACCCTACCCCTACATTCCCACATTCTTTAAAACTCATGAATATGATTACTTCAGTGATCTTTCCATTCAGTATTTGGTGTGCACCATCAAAAGCCTCTTCTTTTTTTAAAATAAATGCAAAACTATTAACCAAAATAATATCTGCATTAAAGTTATAAAAGTTCTACTCTTCAAAAAATGATGTAAGTTGAAAGTAGAACACATCCAATGTTGAATTGACAGAAGATTATCCTGCAGGGAACAATAAATTAAATGCAAGAACTATGTGTATAACTAGGAGCAAATACAATGTTACCTGTTTAAAAAAAAATAGGGATTCACACTCTTTGAATTTATATTGGTGAAGTGAATTAATTACACTTTTACTTCCATAGTACCACTTACTTGTTTATTGTCCACTACATCCACAAAACCTTTCATTACTTGCACCAGTCATTCTACAGACTGAGGGACATCCTGTATTAGGATCAGATCCATTGATGAAAGATATAACGCCAGTGTATGTAATGCAGTACATGAAAAAAGCACATAACAAACATTTCCAGATGCAGCAGAGCCCATCAGCAATGCTACTACTCTCTATGCTACTGCATGCACTGTTTAAGATTGACTGCAGTCAATTTCACTCTGTCAGAGCTGTTAAATGTCCATGCCTTCCTTAGCTGAGTAAAAATAACCATTTAAGGTGCTACAGCCCTCATTTAATTCTCCACCCCCCCCATCCCAGTAATAGTCTCCGTGGCCAGAACCTTCGCCAATTATGTTTGGTAAAGGGTTAGCAAAAGTGCTTAATGAGTAAATTCACTATATTATTTTTCAAGACTAAGAGTATGAACCACTCACATCTGCTTATTTTGATTGAGGTTGCTTGATCTTCCTCAGGTAAAAATATAACTGAAATGGCTGAGTGATGATGTTTTCCTCACATTTGTATTTCAAATGTAGTATTATTTAGTAATTCAAAATTTCAGTCTTGCCTCCTGTATCTATATTTCATCTAATCGTAGCACTGAACTAGCTATTAAAAATATGAAGATTAAATTGAAACACTAATACTAGAGTTGTCCTTGTGAGTGAGCTATTCTTTTGTACATTTCAGGTGTATATAGTAAGTAATCTAAACAGATTGAAGAATATTCCAAACAAGACAGAAGGTGTTTCCAGTTGATTTATTGTTTACTCTGTTTATTTTCAGTTTGGTGTTGTTAACATCATAATAGTCCAAGCTTGACTAGCTACTCCTAAATATGACAACTGTATAATGAACACATTTTAGTGAGTAATACATGATAGTTGTAAAGTGTGCTAAACTTATGCAATGAAAGTTGAAGTAGGGATAAAGTACTAGGCCACCAAGTAACTTCCCAGGTGTAAACTATAAAAATACTGCATAGCTTTTATTGCTTTGCCTGATTTGAAGTAATCCACATACCACATTAAACATATTCTATTAAGATTAGGGAGTAGTACTTAGCCTTATTCTTGTAAAGCAGTCATAAACTTTGAGAGTATTTATTAGTAATATGTGAGCGGGTCTGGGAAAAGGGACCTTACGGCGCAAAATTGAAATTGAGATATAGGCTCCAGAAGTAAGTCATCGGAAAAATTCTTTCTTTCTCCTATTTTTATTTTTTGCAAAATTAGTCTTAGCGACCCTTACTCTACGTCTATGCCAAATTTCAAATGTCAAAACAACTTAAAAGACCCCAAGCGTGCCGTGAAAAGACAAGCTACTTTTTATTCTCTCTCATTCTCGAAGTACAATAAACAGGGAATGGGCGGAGTTTCAAACTAGCAGCTAAAAATCGGCATAGCTTTGAGACTACTGCGTGCACTCTACAGCTTACCTTTGGCTTTAAGTTTACCGCTACAGCGAATAGAGCAGCTTAGGATTCCAACAAGACAGGTCGTGAGACGCTCTGAAAGCTAAAAAGAACTCTACGCAAACTTCGTTAGTCGCCGAAAAAGCGGCTGTACGATTTAATTGCGTATGAGGAGTACGCCGTTAAGTATACGGAAACGTTAATTATACCGGAAGTGGAAATTCAATTTATGTTTTCTCGATTTCTAGTTCAATTGCTTTGCTGAATAGGGCCCAGTTCAACTGCCAGTTTCTCTGCG
>WLWI01005621.1_pt1 | contig 10438 bp, 8 predicted proteins | sample 6701501 | NCBI WGS metagenome assembly WLWI01 (sample SAMN12718690, study PRJNA515312) | sponge metagenome | isolation source: marine sponge | host: Mycale hentscheli | place: New Zealand: South Island, Marlborough, Capsize Point | collected 2014-11-01
ACAAAAAAATTAAAAAACAAAATTTTATTACACACACTTTTTTTTTTATTAAAAAAAAAAAGGGGGGGCCCCCCCCCCCCCCCCCCCCCCTTCCTATGATACTGGTATTAATATCGCTTACCCACTGGCCCACAAGGTAGTCACTGATATGATCTGAAAAGATCACTACCTACATGTTATCTCTGCTACTGGATTTGCCAGTGCATTAACAGCATATCTTAAACATCTATTAATTGCACCCAATGTGTGGTAATACTAACTCCAGTGTGAAGGGGTACACTTTCAGCCAGTTTGGAATGCACAATTGGTAACTGATTAGATTTTGTGGTAAAAAGCTATGGCATGGAAACCAATACAATTCCTGTGGGTGCTAATTGAAGGCCAATAAATTGATTTGTAGAATGTTTACTGGGTGACTACTCTGCTCACTATAACCAGTTTTGAAACATCCTATAGTTGCAGCATTATTCAACATGACAACACAAAATTGGGATAACATGTGCAATAGTACATGGTCATAATGACCTCAGGGCCAACTAAGCACACCCGTTTTGTAACACCACCTGATATAAATAGAATAGACTGATTCTACATTGAGTCAACAATGATTTCACCTCCACAAATTGTTGTGGAGCACACTTCTAGCCATGTGCTTACAAATCAGTTATTTCACACACACAATAGCAGTTTGGGTTGTACTATCTCGTTATTATGATAGCCACTTCCTGCGCTGTGTACCCTGAGTTGCGCAATGACGCTGCAGTTATTATTGGAACTTACCATATATGGAATGATATCAGTTCTAAAGTTAACCACGAGTGGTGCACGCAAAATGAATAACGTTATTAAAACTTTGGTGGAACTTATACTTATATGGGAGCCAATTGGAACGAGCACAAGATTATAATGTCCCCACTAAAAAGACTCCAAAACACACTAAGTCAAATACTGCAGGTTAATTAGTTGTAAATTTTGTAAGAAATGAAAAAATAACTTCAGTTATTTCTATTACAATTAATTCATCTTTAACATAATTATAATGCAATAAAATTAATCATGATGAAGACCATAGCAACAAAAAGACGGAACTGAATCAGGGGGAAAAAGTATTCCAAATTTTTCGTATTTTTTTTTCCAAAAAGAAACTAAGAGTTGAAATATTATCTCCCAAAACAGATGTTAGTCCATTCCCATCGACCCATCCTCTTCATCACCATCTACTGAGGGGTCGTCAAGGGGTAGGAAATCATCAGCACCATCACCAGTAATGTCCAGGGTATTCTGGTTGTGGTAAGCCTGGTCTATTTCCTCTCTGAGCTGACTGCTAGAGCCACTGCGACTGAAGTCCAGAGCCCAGGAGAACTGCAAGGATGCCTCATGACTCCTGCCCAACTTCTTCAATATCTAGTTTGATTTTTTTTTTTTTTTTGAGGAAGGAAAGAGAGAAAGGGAAGGGAAGAGGAGTAAAAAAAAAGAAAAGAAAAAGGGAATGAGAGTTCATGTACAACTCATGAAAAGTCAGCTAGGAGTCATCCACTCATTAATCCTACAATCGTTTACTGGGAAGATATAGCCATTAAACACCTTTCCCTCAACATATACATGTATATCTATATATTTGTACCATGACATGTTCAAAACTGTCCAATCAGATTGCCCAATTCGCGTGAATATATTTCTTACCCACCTTCTAGGAGGTGAATAAGTGAACTGTCTAAATCAAAATTAGTATTTATGCACTTCCTGTAGCCTAGAGCCACGGTACAAGTCGGTTGCACCCCTCTGTTCAGTCAGTAAGGGGATTTACACTATCCTCAGACTTTAGGCCCTCAGTTGTGCAAATCCCATACCGACCTCCACGCCGTGGTGCAACCTATAGATACATATACTGCCCAAGACTTGGCCCACCCACAAACTTAACACTAATAGTAGACACTATACACATTACATCACTCAAAGTCCCCTTGCCGGAGCCTCCCCATCAGTTACCATCACTCCATACAATCCAAAATTAGCTAAACCCACATTGCTCTACTTATGATTCCACTATCCATTATACTCCAGCCCTAGCTTCTCACTCACTTAGTCATGCCCTCTTGCAACAAGGTGTATATTGGCACACAAAGCAATTAAGAGTTGTTGATGACTTCATGGAGGGGCATGAATGCATAACAGAAAACACAAGGCCTGGACCCTTAGCGACCAAACAAGTTTCAGGACTCAAAAACAGTCACCAACAAGTGATCTATCCCATCTGTTGACTCCTTTCTTTTAGATAAACAACCTATGTTGGACACAAGACCACCAGGTTGCTTCATTATAACAAATAGCTTGTATGTCCAACATAGGTAAATTAAAGGCTTTTTTTCCCCTTCTTTTTTTGATCACAAATTTGGTTTAATATTTTTAGTCATCTTCAGCGTAAGGTGCTGGTTAGCTACTACATGATCTGACCAAAATTACAGACATTGCATAATTTTAATTTTTAAGGATAGTCTATTTGTACGCAATATTGTGTTTATATCATTAGATCCCGTTGCTATATTGTTACTAGGTGTACTAACTTGGTAAGTGTGCACTATTTTTTGCGTTTAGCCATTTCTGCGAAAATGCTGATAAACAAAGTTGCTAGTGGCAACTGGGCATGCGTAAACGGGATCTAAAATAGTTAGAGCATGCACGCTTATGCTCTAACTATTACGTAGTCATGTAGCGTTTACACCAACTTAATGACACCCAGATTCCCAACATTATGGAAGCTCAGTATGGCATAAATCAACAAATGATTTTATAGTGCATAGACAATATTCCTTGTGTGGAAGCTGATATCAATGTATACAGAAGTATGAAACTGACAGAAACAATAGAAAATCCTGAACAAACTGAGATCTCAACAATTCTTTATAAAAGGTCAATGGCTGTGAATATAGTTAACATCTGTGTTGCCCAGTAACACCACTGAGAACTAGCTTCAACTAGAAAATATGATATGGAATATATATAGTATAACATTTTCCCCCCATTTTACCATGGTAACTTGACCACTATCTGAGATTCATATTTATGAAACCTTTAACATTGACACAATAAGATGACACTCCAAATACACCACTTTGTCACTTTAGTTCCCTATAATGCAGTTGTTCAGCCCTTCAAACATGCTATCACTATGACTCAGATGACTTCCAAGTGCTTCAATATTTACCAACACCATGTGAGTCTCATAGCAACCACTTGGTTGCTAGACAACATTGAGTGTAGTTATGAGGATTCATATGTATTAAAAAGGAAAAAGAGCGGAACCTTTAATTAACAATCGTTGTGGTGAAGTATATGGACACAAATTAAGTTTAATTAATTTCTCAATTGTTAGCAAGGAAGGAACAAGCAATACCCGTTGTATTGCTTTGAAACTTTATGGACTATCATTGTCAAAATTTGCTGCTGACAGAATGGATGACGGACCAACAGACAGACAGGAAGTACCTTAACCCTTATGACCGGTATTTGTGGTGAAGGCTAATAAAAAATGGGAGGGGGGGAAGAAGAAAAAAATAGAATGGAATGCGAGCACAAGACAGCGAAAGAGAAACCCCAAGTATAGAAGTCATTGCAGTTGTTTATTTCATTGTGATATAACTGTTGTTGTTATTGTAAGTACTATCAGTGAAAATAAAAGAAATGTACCACCCTTAGAATACTACCACTGTCATGTATGTACAATGGAAGTGAAAAAAGCATTATTGTGAAAGTTAAATACTATATCACTTGCAACAGCCAATACCACAAAATATTTCTAACTGGCTCAGTTTTCACCAGTAGTTATTCTCACTTATAGACTCTCTGCCCTAGCCTTGTATTGAAGTCACAAACCAAAAATATTGTTAAGCTTACTAAACTTTTCATAATCCACACGTGGTTATATATACATGCAAGCCTGTATAAGGAGACCACGTAGTGATAGTACTCAGCTTTGTAAACAGGTAGCTTGGGAAGTGCTTTAAAAAAAAGGGTGACTTACTCGGAAATGTTGATCCCACTACTGTGTCTAAATATAGAACATTGGTAATAAAAAGTCTAAAAAAGTTCAAATCTGTAATCATCTTGAAAGTAAACAACAAGGTGCTCATAACATTTTCACTTCATACGGACTTCGGAAACCTAATCGTGTAATCTAGAAACTAAGTACAAGGGCATTTAATGGATCCTACCTTATAGCTTTGACACATAGGTATGATATATTAGCAGTGAAAAGGCCCCTGTAATTGTACTTACAATTAGAAATTATTAGGAACAGAAAACAACAACTAAATGTTTGTTATCATGTTTTTAACTTGTGAAATTGGAACACGCTCAGGTAATATATTACCGTGATATTCAAACAATAAGCATCACATCGCGCAAGGAAACCGGTTAAACAACTGACGTGTGAAAACAATAAAACAAGGTCGTGTAGAATGGTGTACAGAACAAACTTGCTTGACAAGCTGCTCCAAATGCTCTCTGACAAGGTTTGACAAGAACCTGAGTGTATTCAATGACAACATCAGACACTTCATTTCCAGCTCTTCCAAGTCCGACAACACAAAATTGGGAGCTCATCGAGAGAGCATGTTGTAGCTATAAAATGCATTTCCATTACCCCTTGCCCACACATGGAGACAAAGGCATCCAACATCACCATGGTAATTTGTTAAAACAGGAAGTTAATGATTGCAGGCTTCCCCTCTACCTTTCCTGACAAGCTTTTCTGACCATGTTTTCCACAGAATTTACCACGTAACCTTTTACACTTGGACTAATGATAATAGAAAAGTAACCCATACTTGAGAGCATAACTCGGCTTGCATAAACCTAGCAAATTGGCTTCCGCAACCAACATTCAAGTTACTAATGCACTCAGGCTCTCAAATACCTTTTTCTAAAATAATTGAGTCATCATATGTTAGCTCCATATGGAACAAATAAGATGGCATGTGTTCTGTCTTATCAAGTATCTGTGGTTAAAATGTCTACAATTTCCCCCCTCCCCTGCTACAACACACACACACACAGCTACAGCACTATAAACATAAGAGATGCCATAGAGTTCCTGAGCTTTCACTACAACAACAACAACAAAAAGAGAAGTCTCATGAATCATGTTTATATAGAAACTCCACAAGGATTGTAACAACCTTTTTCAACATGAAACTGGAAGGTGAGTGTTTCTGAAGTCTAAAGTGAAGGTGTTAATTAGAAATTACTTGTAAATAAGCATTGGTCATGGCAGCAGCTAATTAACATAGGATATTAAAACTAATGCAAACACACTATTTTACAGACACCGCACTGGATTCAATAATGATGATGATGAAAATAACAGTAATAGTAATGATAATAGTAATAATAATAGTAGTCACATCGGAGTCTCAGCTAGAGCAACTCAGCTGTCATCTTTGTTCATCTTCCTTCCGATAATATATTTACAATTGCCACTTATTCATTTTTGTATTGCTTTTTAAACATTTTATATTTTACTGCTGGTGTGGTAAAAAAAAAAAGTAGTAATAATAAAATTTTTAAATAATACATTTTAATAATAAAAAATATTAAAGATTTCACAAAATAACATCTCCACTACAACTCAGTTAAGTTCTACAAACCCCATGAAACATCTGACCCACAATTTCACTTTATCCCTCAAATCTCTATCTTCTCAATACCTCGGCTTAAACAAGCTCCAATTTATGTTTACCCGTTTTCCAAGAAAGTGGAAGCATTGACCCAATGTCAGTTTACAGGCTTGTCAGTGGATCATTACTTTTCCCAGTGGCCTTGTTCCCCACAACCAATTAGCAACTCCAGCCAGAGTGCTAGCTAGCAGCCGACCTGTGTACCCATCCATGTACTTTCAACCACGTGTCATTAACATAACATTATTCATAGCTGACTTGTGCTTCTTTTCCATTTTTAGAAGAATGTTGTCTGTTAGTTTACCTTTCTTTGTGCCAGTTTCCATATTGTACCTTCTCATTCTGTTGCTTTCCTAATTTGTTTACGAATTGCCCTTTCATGAGAATTCTTGTGATGTAGTCAGTGAGTAAACCCTGCGACCAGGTCCATCTAAAAAAGTTTCGGTTTTAGCATGGCAAAGTCTGAATACACACTTTCAAGCCTACAATACTCGGTATCGTTCCCTTTCTCACTAACCATCCAAATGTTTCTTAAAACATGTCTTCAATAACCACAGAGTTAATCTTGAAGGGTTTGATCTATATAAAATCAAAATCCATGTTTGTGCATGTGTGAGTGTGTGTTAAGTATAGATGGTTCTAGGGCTAGGCATTTTCAATGGCAGAAAAATTAGAAAACTAAGCTCAAGAGGAAAAAACAACACCATCAACTGAAAAGATCCCATTAGTGCACTTGATGTTATCAACTTGTTTAATTTAACCAGTTGAGATACAATAAATATTCTGTTATATCATACTTGGAACACCATACATGCCCAGAAATGAAATGGAACTTCTCACTGTCTGTCTCACAGTACAGTATCACTGAATTAAAAAGAACACAAACTCCTCCTAATTGCACAGAGTTACACCACAACACCCAGTACAGGGGCAGTCCCAGGGGGTTTCATTGAAACAGTTCCAACCACAATGAGTAGGCAAAAATAAGAAGCAATAAGGAATAAAAAGAAATTCTATTTCATTAAAAGTGAGATCTAAAGATGGCCAACAAGATATTTCTCTATAGCTTCATCTTTCACTACCTAAAACAAAGGGTGAAAAATCTACTCTGAGTGAAGCTGAAAAAATATCGTTTTCATTACAGTTGTGTGGGTTCTGTTGAAACAAGCCCTTCATTGGAAATAGCCAGCTACTATGCCTGCTATGTGGAGGTCAGTGATATAACTCCTCACACCACTTACAAGAGTTGTATCACTTTCAGATCTCATGCTAACAAAATAAGCACTAGGCAACCAAGACATCACAAAGTGAAATCACAACCTACTCATCCTGCGTTCTTTCCATGTTGTATGAGTAAAGTCACCTGTGCTCAACTCCATCAAACATTTTTGTAACAACAACAACAAAAAACAAAAAAAACAAAAAAAAAACAAAAAAAAAACAAAAAAAAAATCTATATATATTATTATATAAAAGTAAACCAAAAGTTGATCTATCAAGAATATATAAGATCTCTATAATAAATATGTACAACACGTATTTTTATGTGAAATGTGACAGAGTTTACGAACGGGACAATAAGGAAATTGCAGCAATTTCTACTGTATTTAAAACAAATACTGTATCCTATCCCCATACTCTGAAAGATGTTATTTTATATAATGATGTCAAACATGTAAACCATCTTCTAACACAAAACTCAACAAACGATATTCTTTTAGGCTCCCACTTACACAAGTGAAAATAACTTGAGGCCATTCTGGGCGTTTGGGATTAAAGTTTAATAATAAACAAAGCTCACATGGCTTTTTCCAAATTGCTCCTCCATTAACATTTGGTGGAAGATTGACAGTACAATAATGTGAATGGTCTGTGGCTGTAAGCTGAGAGTTCGGTCATTTCTTCATTCATCCTGTCAGCCACAAATTCCAAAGACTGACACATCCAACTTTAGATTAAAATGTGTTTTAAGCCACTTTGTTGTAACAAACCATTTGCTGTTGTTTTCAGAAAAACTTTAAGATTGCCTTAGCTGAGTGTAATTAATTTATCGTTATTACAGAATAATTAAAGTTTAAAAATAGCAGTTTGATTATAATTAGCACACACTGGACTGCCAAGCCAGCATTAGAAGTCCTTTTCAATCACCAGCCACGTCACCACGTCAACTTGGCCAACAAGCCGGACAACGATTCCACATCACCATGGCAATATCAATTACTCAAAACAAGTCGCCCTCCAGGGCTACAAGCCACACCTCATTAATCCTCCAGGAACTTCACGGCTATCGGGTAGGAAGTGAAGGACATCGATTCTGACTGATATGATATAGGGCAGCAGACAGGATACAGGGCAACAAATGTAACCAATTAATCAAATATCTTACCAGGAGATGCTATAATGATCTCATACTTTAACAGTTAGCATCTCTTTCTTGAACAGTTAGCAAAGTTTCGTGCTAATAGACTCAGTCTCTTGTATTCTACAGATCTAGTAATTTTTTTTTTGTATATTTTAGGAACAGCAGCCAAAAGCCACATAACATGGAAAGGCTAGTTCTAACTAAATTAGCTGCCAGTGATTCCAGAAAATACGATTGAAGCATTTTGATTGCAGGGAGGGGGGTGAAAGAGATGGTCCTAACATTGGAAGGCCTAAATATCACCATTCGAAGGGGCCATAATAGGAAACCAAGAAAAGAAAGGAAATACAGCATTTCTAAATTCCAACAACAAACTAGATGTGGAACCATAAGCACCCCAAGAGATGATGGGCAGAAAGAAGAAAATGGGAAAATGAAGGAAAGAAGTGGAGTGTTCGAGTTGGGGTGGGGAAGGAATGCTGAATTTACGAAGACCAAGATAAGCTTTATTAAGCCAACTTTATTATACAATTACCAAACAATAACAACCACAACAAATAAAACCCAAATAAACTGCTTTTCTTGCACATCTGTCCCGTATTCCTTGATAAATCCCCACAAACACTATAAATAAATGAACAGCTTCATAATGCTATCATCGAAGTTCACAATTTCTCACCTACTAATGAAATATCTCGGTTCTTTTCAAGTAGTCATGCTCGTTAACCACACAAGAACAAATGTGTACACGTGCGAAGGCACGCCACGGCAAAAATCATTTAATTAACATACCAATGCAAATTCACTACATGCGTTGTGATATTGCAAAGCCTAAAAAACTCATTAACAGCATCACGGTCTACAAAGCCTACGACAACAATCAAGATAGTGAGGATACTCCCACTAATCATCACAGCAAAATACCGTGTCCAATTAGCACCTAGAATTGGAAACCCGAAACCCCAGACTTCTGCGCATTTCAAGTATGGAGGAGTAGAGGCTGCGAAAGCTCCCATCAGTCAGAAAGGCTTCCAACCAAACATTTGAACCTTCCTTATCACAGCCCATGGGCAATGCCTCCATGCCTTATCTTCAACCAGCTCCAACCACTGGCAGATTCCAAACCGCCAAATTTGAGCATGATGTCTAGCTTGGGGTTGATAGAACCCACACACTTAGCCAGCCAATGGCCACTGGAATCTGATGAAGGTAGTGATAAGGGACGAGATTTTTTTAAACAACAAGCCCTTGGTTATTTTTGTTTTCTTGCTGCCTGATCTGATTGATAAAGGCAATAAGGCAAACTGGTTCATTATTTACTATTCTGCACGCTATGCACAAAAACAACACTTTACTTAAAACAATTATTGCTACGCAGAAGCAAAACAACCACAAAAGGCAAGTGATGTACGCTAAAAACTTGCTGACGTATACAGGCAGTGAAAGAGTACAATTATAAACTTCTGCATGCAGTGTATAGCGTACATTTCTAATCTCTTTTACATACAACATAAAATTGATTGTAACTAAGTAAAAAGAAAAAAATTTAAACTAAAAAATTCTCAAAGGAATTACACCCCCAGCAGAATCCACTTAAGATCACGTTTAGTACTACAAATAATGCAAAGTACTACTTTCTGCTTCTCTAAATTACTATAAAGTCCAGAGCACAGATTGGTTAAAATGAATTACCAACTTACATGTGATACCTAATGATATATTCTTCCTTCAAAGGTAAATAAACACACAACACAATTTTCACCAAGGAAAGATTTACCCAAGCTATAGAGCTATGTTACAACAAATTCTTCACACGTGCACTGAATAAGCTTCTAAATGGTCAAGAAATTCCACATACGTGTTCCTACATGGTCAAATTATCATGGAGACCATGATGAGAAAGACAATTGAGACAATAGCATCCAGCATTACAATAAATCACAACTTACACAAGACATTGACTTATGATGAAATATAAGATGAGGAAAGAATAAAGGGGAACGAAGAAGGAGGGAAGGAAAAAAAAAGGGAAATATTGAATACCAGTGATTCAATATACCACTTGCTGAGCAAGAGACACATGCCGTAGTAGTGGAAGTAATGTGTGAACTATTGAATATGTAGGCTGATAATAAGTCCCTGTCTCACTGACAGATGGCAAGCTAGTGATCACATGACCAAAGATTGAGTACTCCACTTCCTGAGTATGTGGTTTAATCATCTCAAGTGTGAAATTCATTAACCGAAAAAAAGAAAAAGAAAAAAAAAAAGGCATTTTTTTTACGTTGAAAATAAAATTCCTAAATACCAAGGAAGCTTTGCTCTTTGCCGATAATCACCAGCTTCTATAGATTCCTCAATCTATTGGCTACGCACAAAGCCTGTTTTATTAACAGCGAAA
>WLWI01005623.1_pt1 | contig 10438 bp, 6 predicted proteins | sample 6701501 | NCBI WGS metagenome assembly WLWI01 (sample SAMN12718690, study PRJNA515312) | sponge metagenome | isolation source: marine sponge | host: Mycale hentscheli | place: New Zealand: South Island, Marlborough, Capsize Point | collected 2014-11-01
AGCATCACTAACATAACAGCAACAATGTGCTCAAAAATTCTACAGAATGTAATACAAGCTGGTAGCTAACTGTGCGACAAAAATCATATGCAATAATGAGATATTTTCTTTCTTAAGAATCTGTGCAGACTAGCCAAGGCTTAGGCGTGGCCACAGTTGACACGCTAAATCTGAAATACAGAGTGCCATCCATTAAAAACTGCCGATCACCATGACCTTGAAGTTGATCTTGCTTTATGAATTGTGCAATATAAAATATTTTTCCAATGTTGATATCATTTTCTTTAGTGGGCTTCAGAATAGTGCTGTGGTGATTGTCGTTTGCTAATTGATTGAGCAATTCAATCTTGACTGTTCCTTGGAAAGGCCAGTGCAGCATTTTGTCATAGGGTCCTTCATATAAAATAATACCCACAGACACATGTGAGCCTCTTCCATTGCCATGCCCATTACAATAAACCAATATATTCATGTTATAGCCATAAGGTGCTGAGAAAAATGGGTATTTACAGTATACGACTGATTGCTTCAACATGTAGTTTAAAATTTTAAAAACCAGAGGTTCTTTATTAGCATATCGGTAACATTCTTTAACTAACTTTGTGTGGATTTGTTTACCACATTCCAGCCATGGAAGATAATCTCTGTTTTCTTTCTTAATTCTGAGATACATAGTATCATTATTTAAAATCATTGAATTCTGAGAAATATATTTGTGCGAAACAAATTTTTCCATACAACATTGCCTACTGCTTTGATCAACATTATGCTTAATATAAGCAAGAAAAATGCCGATTTCACAAATTTGATTCAGGATTTCCACTGTGATAGTCCATGTAAATGGCCATTTTAAATGCTTGTCAAATGGTCCCTGTAGTAGACAGGTTGCTACAGACACATGTGTACCTGCACCTGATTCAGTGCCATTGAGGAACACCTTCACACACATCTTATAGCCATTGGTGTGGGTGTAAAAAGGATCACAAGTAAATACTTCATTGTTACGTCTCTTGAGGCTATAGTCTGTAATTTTGAAGACTATGCTTTCTCCATGAGACAGTGTAGGTATTGCCACACTTTGTAGAGCAAGATGGAGGTGGTGCTTGTCATCTTCTTCCTCGTGTTTCTTGATATCCTTCTTCATCTTCTTAGCAGCACAGCCTACATAGCTGTACTTGCACGACACAACCTCACACTCACATGAGGTCACATGATCTACCAATGTTGCCATAGTTCCCTTCCATGAGCAGCCATTCATAGAATTTTTACACTTGACAGGAATATCTCGAATCTCTTGGGCAGCTGGAATTTAAAATATAAATATGAAGACAAGTTAAAACACAATAGCTATAGATACCTCTTGTGTCTGTGAAGTAGTTTGGTTGCTGGGTCTTACAAGCTGGACAAGGTTTGTCTTTGACTTTCTCTATACACTCACTGCAGAATACTTTGCCACATTTGTCATGTTGTTTGGGATCCTTAGCAACATCCAGGCAGATGGGGCACTTCAGTTTATCACTAGGATCACTAATGAAGTCAAACTCACAGAAGTTGGTGGCCATTTAACTGACTGCTACTCTGAACTTTACCTACCTAACAAATTGTGTCTGTATCAGCAGTTGTTGTACTGAAACCTTATAAATAGATATATAGGTAAGAGTTGTGGTACACAGTTACCCTGTCACTGCCCAGAACAGATGGGACAGAATTTTTTTCTAGTGTAGGTGCCACTATATATGACTAGGAAACTCTAAAAGTGTATGTGTGTATGTATGTATGTATGTATGTATGTATGTATGTATATGTATATGTATATGTATATACGTATATATGTATGCATGCATGCATGTGTGTGTGTATATGTGTGTATGTATGTATGTAACACAAGTGTTAGTGAAGGAATGGTGGTGATATAAGCAATTGCATACTTGACTCAATCTTTTATAGACATGCCCATAATATATGTTGCTTCTGTTCACCATACATGAAAGAATGAGTAATAGCAGGGAAAAGAAATGCTTGATTTCAATTTTATGTGTTTGACTGCAAATCATGGCAGGTCTACCCATGTGTTAGTTGTCTTACCTGAACCCTTGTAGAATGTAGTCATTTTGAACTGGCACATAATTACAAAAACATTTTGGGGCTGGCACTACTCAAGCCATTATTAATGTTCACTTTACATGGCCTGGTTTATAGAGTGATGTTTGTGATGAGTATGTTAAAACATGTAAAATATGTCCACAATTTTCTAAAGCTAATCCAGCCTCGAGCAGTCGATGTTTTGAAACGCTTGCAGTAAATGTTGCAGCCCACTGGCATAGGAACAGAGAGGCCACAGGGGCCAGGGCTCCCCATGTCTCAAGACAGGAGGGCAGGGTCCCCCATTGTCTCCAGATTGTAAGTTAGTATGATGAATGGGGCAGTTCAGAACATTGCTACCAAGAGTCTGTTAGTTTGTGGTGCAGAAATATGCATGGCCCCACCCATCTTGGCATCTTGTGAGTGCTATATGATAATGGTCATTCCATGGACCTTATATTAGATTCAAGGTCTCCTATTACATTTCCTGTTGCAAACATTTCAGTGGTAGTGGTTGTCAATGAAGGCACCAATACAGGTCTTATATCTATCACTTTATCTCCACCTACAGTGTCCAGGGGAGGATCTAGGGTGTGGGGCCGAGGGGGCCAGGCTCCCACCCCCTCCAAGCTAAGTTTATTAAAGAATTATGATGAACAAGGGGTACCAATAGGGAAATATGTTTACAGGACAACTGCATACTAATTCAAGCTCGCAATTGATAAATAAATGTCCAAATCATTAACATACTGTATTAAAATCCATAAATTTTGACCTAAATATATTTGGGCCCCTCCCCGTTATATTGGCACTGGATCCGCCTTTGATGTCGTCTAAGATACATGCTTTGACAAGAATACAGTGAAGGCCAGATTGGCAGTGAATTGTTATTGTTCAGATGTTTTACTTTGGCCGGGTATGGCAAAAAATATGGCGGAGTACATTAAAAAATGCAATGTTTATCAGAAACGTGATCTATAAAATCTCCAAAAGCCACTATAACCAACCCCAGAGCTATCTGAACCATACCAATGTCTTACAGTGGATATAGTGGGTCTATCTCTCTTGTCTAAGAATAAGAATAAGTTCGAGTATTTGTACACCTGCATTTGTTTGGCAAGCAGGTAGCACCCATTTACTACAATCCAGCCAAGCCACAGTATTGCTGATGACAACAGGACTCTAAAGTAGAATGAATTACATTTTAAGTATTCACATCTATGATCTAAGGCTGGACCTTATTACAGTCTTCATGTAGAAAGAATGCATACAGTTCTCTTCTTTTCTCCATTTGGTTCAATAATTGTACTAACACAGTTTTGTAAGGCAGCACTTTTATTATCTCTATGCTGTCCCTCAAGATGACATGGTGATACAGATACAGAAATGTGCATGTGTAGCAGGATACACAACACAATATATAGCTGGCTTGTGATGATTACCGATTGCCATGTGGGCTCATAGCCAGTTGTAGAGGGACAGCATTTGTCTAATTAAGACTCCATTTAATTTTCTTGATAAAGTTAATTATGATTGAAATAATTCAATATTCTTAAAAGACTAGGAACTTAAAAATCTATTAAAATCAACAATACATGAACTACAAATACAAAATAAATGACAGATAATACACAAATTACTATTCAAATAAACTCTGAATACTACAATTAATTATCGATTAGCAATGGAAGTTCTGGGGTGTTTGCGGTGGCATAGGTTAATGTATGTCCTGGAATGTAGTGAACTTTTGTGCAGTTTGTGGTGAATGTGTGGTGCAGTATAAACAGTTTCACTATATTGTTATAGGTTCTAGATTAATCTGGTGCCTTCAACATCACTGGCTGTGATACAAAACTTTTAAGAATTTGTACAGACTAGCCAAGGCTTAGGCATGGCCACAATTGACACACTAAATCTGAAATACAGAGTGTCATCCATTAAAAACACCTGGTTACCATGACCTTGAAGTTGGTCATGCCTTATGAAATTTGAATTATAATGGAATTCTCCTATATTCACATTAGCTGCTATTGTTGGCTTCAGAATAATGCTGTGGTGATACTCATTTGATAATTGATTGAGTAATTCAATCTTGACTGTTCCTTGGAAAGGCCAGGATAGCACTTTGTCATAAGGCCCTTCATCTAATTGAATACCCACAGACACATGTGAGCCATATCCATTGCCATACCCATTACAATATACCAATATACTCATATGATAACCACAAGGAGCTGAGAAAAATATGTATTTATAGTATGTGTCTGATTTCTTCAACATTTGTAATCTTGGAAGTTTAAAAACAAGAGGTTCCTTATTAGCATATCGATAACATTCTTTATAAACTTTCTATTGATCTGTTTACCACATTCCAGCCAAGGCATATAATCTCTGTTTGTTATCCTAACTCTGAAGTACATGGTATCATTATTCAATATTGTTGGATCTTTGGAAATGATTTTGTGTGAAAGATATTGCTCTTCAAAACATTGCCCACCGCTCTGGGCAACATTATGCTTGAAGTCACGGAATACATTGCCGGTTTCATGAAATTGGTTTAAAGCTTCAACCTTAATAGTCCATGTAAATGGCCATTTTAAATACTTATCAATTGGCCCCTGTAGTAGACATGTTGCTACAGACACATGTGTTCCTGCACCTGATTCAGTGCCATTGAGGAACACCTTCACACACATCTTATAGCCATTGGTGTGGGTGTAAAAAGGATCACAAGTAAATACCTCATTGTTACGTTTCTTGAGACTATAGTCAGTAATTTTGAAGACTATGCTTTCTCCTGGGACAATGTAGGTATTGCCACACTTTGTAGAGCAAGATGGAGGTGGTGCTTGTCATCTTCTTCCTCGTGTTTCTTGATATCTTTCTTCATCTTCTTAACATCACAGCCAACATAGCTGTACTTGCACGACACAACCTCACACTCACATGAGGTCACATGATGTACCAGTGTTGCCACGGTTCCCTTCCATGGGCAGCCATTCTTAGAATTTTTACACTTGACAGGAATATCTCGAATCTCTTGAGCAGCTGGAATTTAACAAATATAAATATGAAGACATGTTAAACCACAATAGCTATAGATATCTCTTGTGTCTGTGAAGTAGTTGGGTTGCTGGGTCTTACAAGCTGGACAAGGTTTGTCTTTGACTTTCTCTATACACTCACTGCAGAATACTTTGCCACATTTGTCATGTTGTTTGGGATCCTTAGCAACCTCCAGGCAGATGAGGCACTTCAGTTTATCACAAGGTTCACTAATGAAGTCAAACTCACATACATTGGCGGCCATTATAACTTGAAGAATAGTACACTACTTCAGCCACACACAAACCATAAATGAATATTTTCAGTCGTTTAATTCATTAATAATGAATATATTATAATTGGTGGGAAATAACATGACTCAGCAACTCATATGATGTATGCCTGTACCCATAGCTATATGTATATGTATGTATTTACTTAAGTACACATGTAACATTTATATTGGTATGTCTCTACAGTGGAACCTCGAATAGTGAAGACAACTTTCTGCTTTCTCCAATTGGAAATGTATTGCCTATCACATCTTAAAAGGCAAACCCTCTAATATTTGAATAGTGTAATGTCTCCATTTGCAAATGAGAAATGAACCTCCTTCATAATCATTAATTAGACCACACCTCTTCTTATATTGTATCTGACTATGAATGAAACCGAATATGTATTGTTATAAATAATTTCATAAATATAGAAATTTACTTTGTAGTCTACTTCCTTCTATTTTGGCTGTAAAGATAGAAAAATCGATTCATCTGAAAACAGTGACAAAAAAGAAGTAGTGGGTGATTGCATCCTATACACATACATGCCAACTTATCCATCTCTGATGGTGTTGACCCACTTTCCGGAGTACAGATCTGTCAACCTGCACTAAACAATTTTGACCCACAACATGGTTTGCTTTTTTTAATATGCTAAAAAATATTAATTTTATTGGAATTGTTTATAATGTTCTTGTTTGAGTTCATGGCTGTTTTTATGACATCGTAGGTAACCTTTTATGAGGGTAGCACAATGATGCCTAGAATCTAATCTCTCCCAGGTAATTACTTCTCCATCAGCAGTATAAAAACGTATATATTATCCATCATTATCAATCTGAGAAACTCAACATACGTTTATATATTATTATTAGCTAAACTAAAGTGTTTGAAGAATAAAATGTTGAGTAGTAGTTTCCTTTCTAACTGAGAGTGTCTTCTAGATAGTGATTACAATAGATTTATTACTGCAAAGATAAAGATGATTACAAAAATCAAGCATTAGGCTAAATAGAAAACAATTATAGTGGCATACTTCACATTCTGGTAAGCATCATTAGGAATTGGGTGAATCCATTTCCAGTATAACAGTTATGTAACTTGAAATTAAAGTCGTTTTTTTTTTGTTATTGTTGTTGATTTTTTTTTATACCTTGACCACCATAATGAAAGTCATGTACTTCACGTCTGTACCTTGTCAGGAGGAACAAATGTATGCGCATATCTTAAAATTAGTGCTTTTGTGTGAAGTAAAGTGTATATTGTGTGCATTTTAATGTTTTGGTAGAACACATTATTACATTTTTAATTTTTTTTATAGTTTTTTTTGACAAAAATATTTCAAAATTAATTTTAGGCTGATGAAATGAAAACTAAAATTATTATTTTAAAATATAGCTAACCATTTTTAGTGACATGGCTGAAAGAAGACAAATGACCAGTGGTAGTCCCAGAAAGCAAAACCCTTTACACAATCGTTTCTTCGTAGCACCTGAGTAAATTGTTTGGCTAAGGCAAACTGTTGGACAGCAGCCTGCAGTTGCTCGACTCTCTAGCCCAGCCCCCTCCCTTAAAAAACCAAATCCAAAACTAAAATGCAAGTTAGTAAATTTGTAAAACTAGAACACAAATATAACTGCACACTTTGATTGTGTTGACTCATCAATATAATCAATTTGAAAGGGGGTTCTTCAGAATCCCCCTGCATATGCTCTTGATGAATTGAAAGCCAGGTTGTCACCTTTGTCATATTTGCAATGTTTACAAAGTGAGGTGTATTATATCCTAGCTTTTTGATGCTACATTAAGGTGTCCCCCTTGCCTTAATCTCGTGGGCCAGACCATTGTGAGTCTGGATCACAACTATTGTTTGTCATGAGCAAAACAGATTTGTTCCCTCACACCTCCTAGCTCCATTTAGTCGAACCCATTTCTTATTATTGCCTATCAATTGAGTGACTTAAAGAAGAGTTTACCAAGAGTAAGGTTATGTCTGAGGTTGTTGTTTAAATTTCACAAAAGTCTTGACTGTGACAACATTTTTGTAAACATAACTAAGAAATTATCCATTTGAATCTGTGAACTGCAAGGCAATCATTGCATTACAGCCAGCACCATGCAAAATCTTCAGTATACACCGGTGTATAACATAAGTATTACTTTGTTATACATATGAGAAACACCAGGGTCACTCATCTAGTATACACCAGTGTTTCTCCTGTGTATAGGTACCGGTTTACACAGGTGTGTATAACATTGATATAACAAAAGTATACTACATGTGTAAACCATATGTATACCATATGTATACCATATGTATAACTTAAGTATATCAAAAGTATACTACATGCGTAAACCATAATATGTAAACCAGATGTATACTATATGTATACTACACTGGTTATAACAATAGTAGACAGCCTGCGTATATCTTTCATATTGCCTATGTATTTCAAATATTTATCATACGTAAAACAAAAGTAAAATGATCACAAAAATAGTGATTTTGCACCATAAAAATTTTGAAACATAATGAAAAACAACAAAAAAAAAATCACTTCGTCCAATAAAAATAAAGATTTTGCGTGAATATTGTTTAATCATTGTTATCACAGCACAGAGAGTTCTCCGGTGAAAAAAGTACTTCATACTTGACGCTTGCCATCCTTTTCCCGATATAAATCTTTCAGATAGTATTCACAATATACACGATGTCCCCTTCAAAATTCTGAACACATAAATACACACAAAATGAAATTGCATTGGACTACACAGCTAAAACCTAACTTAAAATTAAGACAAATAATTATACTACACATAATCTAATAAATATTTAGTCGGCGAGCGAGCGAGACACTTACAGGGGTAACACAATTGAAAATTGGGGATGTTTGTTTATTTATATATGTTTGGACGTACATATGTCATTTTGTACTTTGACCGTCTCGTATTTTTATGCTAGCTCGTTGTTCGACCCCGACCCAACAGAATCCTCCGGTTTAGCAATCATTACCCGTATCAGCCTAAAAATTGAATTGTTTACCGCTCTGAATAGAGGTCCACAATATATTAGTTCAATAAGGAAAAGGGTCTATAATATATTAGTTCAATACGGAAAAGAGTCTACAATATATTAGTTGAATACAGAGAAGTGTCCACAATATATTAGTTTAATATGGAAAATGTGTCCACAATATTAGTTTAATATGGAAAAGGGTCCACAAAATTTTAAGTTCGATACGGAAAAGCGTCCACAATATAATACTTCAATATGGAAAAGTGTCCACATTATATTACTTCAATATGGATAGAGGTCCACAATATATCTGTTCAATACGGAAAAGGGTCCACAATACATTAGTCAATACGGAAAAGTGTATTAGTTCAATAAGGAAAAGGGTCCATAATATATTAGTTCAATATAGATTGCGGTCCACAATATATCCGTTCAATATGGAAAAAGGTCCACAATACATTAGTTCAGTACGGAAAAGTGTCCACAATAATATTAGTTCAATAAGGGAAAAGGCCCACAATACATTAGTCAATACGGAAAAGTGTCCACAATACATTAGTTCAATAAGGAAAAGGGTCCACAATATAATTATAAGTTCAATATGGAACTGGGTCCACAATACATTAGTTCAATACAGAAAAGTGTCCACAATACATTATTTCAATATGGGGGAAAGGTCCACAATATATTAGTTCAATATGGAAAAGGGTCCACAATATATTAGTTCAATATGGATTGCAGTCCACAATATATATCCGTTCAATATGAAAAAGGGTCCACAATATATCCATTCATAAGGGTCCACAATACATTAGTTCAATACAGAAAAGTGTCCACAATACATTAGTTTAATATGGAAAATGGTTCACAATACATTAGTCAATACGGAAGTATCCACAATACATTAGTTCAATAAGGAAAAGGGTCCATAATATATTAGTTCAATATGGATTGCGGTCCACAATATATCCGTTCAATATGGAAAGAGGTCCACAATATATAAGTTCAATATGGAAAAGGGTCCACAATACATTAGTTCAATACAAGGTCCACAATATATATGTTCAATATGGAAAAGGGTCCACAATACATTAGTTCAGTACGGAAAAGTGTCCACAATAATATTAGTTCAATAAGGGAAAAGGCCCACAATACATTAGTCAATACGGAAAAGTGTCCACAATATTAGTTCAATAAGGAAAAGGGTCCACAATATATAAGTTCAATATGAAACAGGGTCCACAATACATTAGTTAATACAGAAAAGTGTCCACAATACATTATTTCAATATGGGGAAAAGGTCCACAATATATTAGTAGTTCAATATGGAAAAGGGTCCACAATATATTAGTTCAATATGGATTGTGGTCCACAATATATCCGTTCAATATGAAAAAGGGTCCACAATATATCTATTCAATATGGAAAAGGGTCCACAATACATTAGGTCAATACAGAAAAGTGTCTACAATACATTAGTTCAATATGGAAAAGGGTTCACAATACATTAGTCAATACGGAAGTGTCCACAATACATTAGTTCAATAAGGAAAAGGGTCCATAATATATTAGTTCAATATGGATTGCAGTCCACAATATATCCGTTCAATATGGAAAGAGGTCCACAATATATAAGTTCAATATGGAAAAGGGTCCACAATACATTAGTTCAATACAGAAAATGGTCCATAATACATTAGTTCAATATGGGAAAACGTCCACAATACATTACGGAAGTGTCCACAATAAATTAGTTCAATAAGGAAAAGGGTCCACAATATATTAGTTCAATACGGAAAAGGGTCCACAATATATTAGTTCAATATGGAAGTGTCCACAATATTACTTCAATGTGGATAGAGGTCCACAATATATTAGTTCAATATGGAAAAGAGTCCACAATATATTATTTCAATATGGATTGCTGTCCACAATATATTAGTTCAAAGGGTCCACAATATATTAATCTGGTATATTATGGCCTCTTAGAACAGAGTTGTCCCCTCCAAAGAAATG
>WLWI01005624.1_pt1 | contig 10437 bp, 5 predicted proteins | sample 6701501 | NCBI WGS metagenome assembly WLWI01 (sample SAMN12718690, study PRJNA515312) | sponge metagenome | isolation source: marine sponge | host: Mycale hentscheli | place: New Zealand: South Island, Marlborough, Capsize Point | collected 2014-11-01
TGACTTGATTTTGTTGCTTCTTTTTCAATTCAAACAGTTGAGGGGAGTGGTTACTATGGCATTGAATCCCCTTTACCGTATATGCGTAATTTAACAACTCGACTTTATTTTAGTAGTTTGAATAACATAGTGTAGTTTAAGGCTCGCTCGCCATTTGTGCTCAAGCACACCACTAGTGTATAATGTATATACATTATAAATAATTGGCAAACGAGGGAAGTGAGCAAGACACTATATATCACGATTGAAAATTTAAGATATTTTTTAATTGTTTGTTTATATATTGTATGTGGACAAGCCTATGTCATTTTGTACTTTTCACATTTTTTGTGTTCTCTCTTGGTAGTCAGCCTTGTCCCATACTCCACTAAACAAAATCCTTTAATTTTTTACGATTCTTACCGTATCATCCAAAGAAATGTTATTTGTATCCCTTTGAATTAGTGTGTCTCTGAATATCACAGGATGCAGTTAGGTCTTACAAGCTTACCAGAGTTCATTTTCTATTTGAATTAGGTGTAGTGTTTAAGTTATCTTGGTTATTGTGCTGTTTGTTATAGTTATACACCCTATAATGCAACAGTATTGTGTTCATTCATTGTCCAATAGTCAAGTTACATATAGAATACTATAGTCTTGTGTGTGTGTGTTGGTATATCCCGACAAGTGTGTGTGTGTGTGTGTGTAAAAGTCTTGTCTGTTACAGCAAATGCTTAGCTAAAAAATGCACAGAAAATGTTTACTTTTGTGGTTAGGCTCAACCCTGTATGATAATTCATTAAAAATGCTTGTTGTTTTTTCAAGCCACATGAAATGTGGCAAGTGGTTACAGTGGCATTAAATCCCTTTAATAATAATAAATAAAAAAATAAAAAACTCAGCCATTTTTAATAGGTGAGTATGTTTGTTTACTGGTCATTTAGATAGTCAGAATATACTACAGATGCTACCGCTACTCAAAAAAAGTTTAAGTAATCATATTTGCTAGCTAAATTCAATGGTCAACGGCTAAATATTTGTACTTTTAAAATTGACTGAATAATGCCTTCCTAAACCTAGAACATAAACCTCAGACAAACTAAATAATTGTAGTATTTTTTGTTATGTTTGTATACAGATTTAGTAATGACAAAAATCAACTTTTATCGGATGTAAGGCTTAAATTTGAAAGTGCTTTATTTTGTACAATGGCTCTCTCGCCATTTGTGCTGAAGCACAGATATACATTCTATTGCTTATAATAGGAATTGAGGCTGCAGAACACCACTAGTTATCATAGAACAGCTCAAATGGACATTTTTGAGGAAAAATTAAAAGTTACTTTTGTCTGTATATAGCTAAAACCTGCTGGTAAAAAAATGTGTGGGTTGCATGCAGACATGATCAAATATTTCATATTTCTTTTTAAAATTGAGCTAGTTCATTTACAATGACTGTGCAGATGGTGAAGAAACAACTAACCAAAGTTTGTCTCGGAAGCATAGTTCAGTATACCATTATAGTAAGTTATTTTTAAGTAAAAGTTAACAAGTATACAGATTTTACTTTTGTATTATATTAGCACCGAATAAAGGCTTTATACTTTGGATACAACAATTTTGGGCCCTGTTTACAAAGCGATTTTACTACTCCATAAGATATTATCCATCTTTAGCCATTCAAATCATATTCCCTGTTTTATTCACAATGATTGGAATTTTAGTGCTTCTTACGAATCCTCAAAGTGATGATCCACCACGATATTTATTCATAAACAATTCTGGACTGGATTCTGCAAAACGTATTATCTTTCATGCAGAACTAGATGGAATGTATTTAAACTTCTCAGTACGTATTATTTTTTCTTGTGAAGGCAAACATGTGCTTAATACTTTTAATATGATGTTCTACCTGTATTTATAGGAATTGTCTGCTGAAGATATTTCATTAACAGATTTTATAGATATAACGAGACAAGTACAGGAACTAAGGAATTTGCCGTACAAAATTAACAACATTGATGAGTGCTGTGATTATAAATATCAACTGCTGGACAAATATTGCGCCACTAGAAATGCTGTGAGTAACACATTTAGCTTGCTATTGAATAATATATGGAAGGAAAAGTTATATATTAGAATTTGAAACTATATGACATTGTTATTGTTGTTAGTTGGTCTCCTTATAAATTACAATAGAAACAAATTAATTAAAGGTCTTATCATAATTCTTATGTTACTTATTGGTGAATGATGTAAAAAGATAATTCATTGTATGATAACATAAGCAACCATATATCACACACTATCAAACATGCTTTATCTCAAATAATTTATGAACTGAGATTAATGAAGTAAAAGCAGGATATGTGACAGTAGTCCTTTTTGTCTTATACCAATAGTGTTTCCCAGGTGATGCAAATGCCTCAATTTCAATTTTTTATTTTATCACTGATGAAGGGAACTTAAATATTGCCGCAGTGTTTCATTAAATATTATGCTAACTGAAACTAGTGGAAAGTTTCAGTGCATTGTGTGATTCATAAATCTTGCCACTTGGGTTTCCCCCCTCTTTGTAAATTGAATAAAAACCTTGATATTGGGTATTTATATATAATTTGTAATGTAGATTGAATTAGATCATTGCAGTAAAATAAATTCTTCATTTGGATACAGGCGTTGTATTCAATGTCTTACGTAAGTTTGTTTGTAAAGGACAAATTTGATTGCATGCTTTTATATATAAAAAGTATGTACAACAATGTCCTTCTAGGTGCTGCAATTCACAATTCAGAATCAACTCATGCACCTATCCAACAAGCTTTGTCAGTAGCCTGACACGAAACTCTACCAATTGCCCATCCCCACCATTAGTTGGACTATACTCAAATGCTTCAGGGCCCATAGATGTGGCAAATACATTTGTAGATGAGTATATTTTAAGATTGGCTGACAATATAGGTCAGGATTTTTATCGTCAATATCAGGCTGGATTCACTACTTCTTTTCAGCCTCCTATTATAGGTGGTTGTGATTGTGCCAAGGTTGAAGGAAAGTCAGCGAGAGGATGCAGTTTGTTTTATGGATTAGGACCACCACAGTGTAATTCTGCAGAAGAATGTCCAATGTTTGGTTTGACTGACCCATCTAAATGTCCACTAAAGTTGTTCAATGAATCTGGTCTATGCAAAACAGAGCCTTCTTGCTATTCAATAGAACCTTACTCACTTGATTATTTTTTTGTAAGTTATTTATATCATTAATGATCAGCAATATTTACTTGAGATGCAGAAACCTCAAAGATTTACATCTAATCTTTAAGGAATTGATTGACAATTTACATCATATATATTAGTTGAGTGTTGGGTCTAACAGAAGTTAAAGATAGACTACAAGTTCACTCTGTAGTGTTACAATATTGGTGTAGCTAATTTTTATTATTTTAGTCGAGAATGTCTGAATTGTTAGAAATTGGGGTTTTCCTTGTGCCTTTGTTAACCTGATCATTTAGTGGGCACCAGTAATCTATTAACAATTTATCATTGATCAATCAAATTTAGGATTCATTATGCCGTAATGATGGAGATAAGAAGTGTAAACTGGATGATGAGCACATAAATCCAAGTGTTTTTAGCAACAGACGTTCTGTATCGGAAGTGTATGCAGAGCATTTGCCTACGCCATCTGTTACCATTTGGTACAATAATGGTGTAAGTTTTAAAGCTATATGTAGATTTAAATTGGTAGCTTATAACATACATAGAAAAATAAACTGTAGAATAATAGCTTTGCTATTATCACCCAGAAGTAGCATGGGACTACTATAATGTCTCTACACTATAGCTATGTGATTTTGCTGGCAAAATTACATCTCATAGTACTTAAACAATAATGAAGACACAAAAAAGGATCATCAATTGATTGAAATCAACTGCCATTAAAAAGTATGTAAATGCATACCACCTGATTTTTCCGAAACTGGTCTCATTATTGGAATTAAATTAATTTGTCAAATATTTTTGATGCCTTAGGGTTATCACTCTTTGAGTGCGGCATTTAATACATATCAAAATGTCCTCCTGAAGCAAGTTACCAAAGATAAACAACTATCACTTGTAGTAATAAACCATCCATTACCAAGGATTCCTGATCAAGTGGTAAGAAGATAACATTATTATAAACATAGATATTAAAGGCTAGGGATTGAATTGTTCTATTAAGTTTCTAATCAACTGAAGCAATTAAATTAAAAGATATTAATTTTATTATTATTATGAATCATCATCATCAACCTACTACTACTATTACTGCTGCTACTGCTAACTATCACACTATTAATATTTCCAAGTCTTATTCTATAATTACTTTTGTTGTTACTGGAGTTGTTGTGCTGTTATTTTTGCTATACTATATTTTATAGGCACAAGACACAGTTCGGGATTTTAATGGTTTAGCACTCTCTGTATTGATAGTCTTTGGTTATAGCTTCTTCATGTCAAACTTTGTAGTATTTTGTGTCAAGGAAAAAGAATCTAAGGTATTTCATTATTTAAGTACTTTGGTGCTATTGTGTGAAGTGAGTATTTGACTCCAAACAACATAATATTCTATGATTGTTTGATTGTGCATAAAAATTTTCACTTTTTTTTTTTTTTGGCAGACACTGTATATTAGCTAGCAAATGATTTCATAGCCATGTCAAAAACTGAATGGTCTTTTATAAGGGGCTCAGATTCTATTTACTGGTTATAGTCTGGTGGTTTAGCAAAATTACTGTTTTTTGGCAGACAAAAGCATCAAATTTTGCATGAATATTTCTTTCAACTTCATAAATAATATTATTAGCCTAGGTGCCCTACCCCAATTTTTAAATTAAGCCCACTAATTAAAAATGGCCGCCAGAGCATTTATTGTTATTTATGCTTTAAATATTCTGTTTTAAGGAGCATTATGCAAGAATTATTGTATAGCTAGTTAACTTGTTAAATTTCAATTTTAAAACATAGATTGATAATAATTAAACATTTATGGTTGCATTTGCAACTACACAGTGGTGAGCAGCATAGATTAACTTTGGCACAATTATATCTACTGTAATCTCCTTTGCAGGCACACTTAAAAAAAACAACTTCTGATATGGTAAGCCAGACCAGTTGCCAACACCGTGCAGCAGCAATTTTTTACCAAATTCACTTGGGATTTGAAATTACTTGGGGTTGAGTGCAAGAGGTCCATATTCCAGCTTGGTATTTACTCGCTTACTATGCCAATGTTTAGGCTCTTACAGGTAAACAATTCCTCTCTGGCCTCATCACTGAACTCAATGAACTGGTTTTGTCCTATAGCACAACTGTTAATCTTACCATCTTTTGGAAGTGATTGGAGCTGTAAGGTAAATAATGCTGCTTGCTTCCAGAAAGTGATATTTTGAACTGAGGTCTAATTTCACCAGGGTTTGCACTATAGGAAACTGAACAAGGGTGATTCCAGAAAAATTCCCTTTTTGTAAACCTTATTGAATATGATGGCAGTGTTTCTGCCATCAAACTGTTCTTGGGCTTCTGGGAATTGTTCCAACAGTCGTTCCTTCAACTTGATTTTATTGTACCCCTTAGAGATATCAAAATCATGAAGACGACTGATGTAGAGGGAATAAATCTCTGACAGGTGAACAGTAAAGTTCCAGAACTAACGGCTTTCTCAATGTAGCTAACTAATTCCACAAATACTCTGGAATGTTTATATTACTTTCCCCAGTGTGGACCTTCTCTTCTCTGATCTTTATCTTAAAAATGACTTCTGTATAGTGGTTTCTCAAACTCGAGCTACCTTTACTATAAGGTCTCCGCCACCAGCATGAACCAGAAGCTTAGAGTCTTGCAACACTTATTATTCTTCGTATGTTACTATCTGCAGCAAAAGTAGAAACTTGTGGATTACTTTCTTCAGGACCTTTTTCACCAAAGAAATGCAGTTGTTAACTTTTACTCTTGCTGGGTGATTTCTCTTCGTTGTAGTCATCTACACTCTTGGATTTACGTTTCCTTGCTTGTTCTGTTTGGAACTATTAAACTTTAAATGATAAGATTTGTCCCAAGGTTCACTTGACAACAAAATCTGCTGCATTTGTACTACCACTAAAAGAAACACATGCGGGAAGGGCATCTAAGTCCCTCAACTCAGCTACGTTCCCTAAGAATAATCTTCTCCACATTTTCGCAACTGCTTGTAGGGCCACATTGGTCATCATCATGTGTCATTTATCCTGCCGACAAATGACACATCGTTTCCAATCTAACTCCATGTAATACTATGAACCTAGCCTGACACCAATGGATGGTTATGTAATGGCTTAGTTTTTTCTACTTCACACTTTAATTGTGTGTGTTTTCCCTAAAGTGACAATTTTTCACACTTGTTTTATTTGATTCACCAGACTCCAAACAGTTGCCCAATATTATTTTTGATTGGCAGCCATCTTGCTTTATGAAAGTGTTTCATGAGGGCTCCTAGGCTAAAATTCTTTAGTAGGTCCTAAGGAACAACCATACAAAATTTTATGCTTTTGCCCAATGAAAATGGTAAACTTGCATAATGGCCCTAAGCCACCTGACTATTATATTTTCATGGTGTTTTCAATGTTTAAGTTGATGGCAGTATTGTGATATACAATCTCACTTTATTGCCTTGCATTATGTATTTCATTTGGGTTTAGTGAAATAATATATTATACCTTGCCATTTTGTAAAAGGCTAAACATATTCAATTTGTCAGTGGAGTACGTTCAACTACATACTGGCTGTCTTCTCTATTGTGGGATATGGTAAATGGACTGTTACCAGCATTTTTAGTAGTCATTTTATTTAGAATATTTCCAATTGATGCTTTTCATGGAGAAACTTTGACATCGCTTCTAATTGTTTTAGTAAGTATTTAAAAACATTGTCTAAAGTCTAGAGTAACTTTGCTGAGAGAAATTTAACCAGTTCAGTCATGTATTACTAGTGTGCAAAGTTTTACATTTAATTTGAACAGGAGTTTAGTATTATACAGAAACCTGTTAATGCTGACCATATTTTAAATAATTGTAAATTCATTGGTTTCAGGTTTTAACTTCTTGGGCTGGCATTCCAATATCGTATATAGTCTCATTCTTTTTTAGCAGTTCCCTGGCAGCTTTTGCAGTTCTACTAATCATTTTCTTCTTCTCTGGAGTAGTAAGTCAATGCGTTAACTTAGTGCGGGAAATCACTGACAGAAAGTTAACATCAAAAAATGTTGTGGCAGAAAAGAATATGAGAGAGTAGGGGGGAGGTTGTTATAGGTTTGTGTACACAAGACAATTTGTCGCTATGTCATATTTAGATCAAATAAGGCGGATTGAAGGGGGAGGGGGTGGGGCTAGGGTTGTTTTGATTAGGGTGTAAAAGTTCAAGACCAGCAAGAGAAGTGGCTTTTTGATGAACATTTTTTGAGTGATTTGAACACTCAATTAACTCTGCATAGACCAAAACAACAATAGAGAGAGAGAGGTGTTAAATGAATAATATTTTGAAGTTTTTTAAGACTAACAATTTTTATGGATCTACAAAAGTTTTCATTGCTAGCTATTTTCTGTGCAAACTTCAGGTGATACCAGCCATATATTGTCAACCATTTTTAGGGTGATGTATTTTGAAACCTAACAAAGTAAAGATATATCAGAAACTTAATCCAATTATCTCACTAACCTCAAGGGTATGATAAATAAATCTTGTGATCATTTCATTTCAATTCCTTTAGCTTTGCCTTTCTACAGTCTTACTCATCACTCTTTTTGGTTCAGGAAATAGACAATTAATTGTTGGGAGACTTCACCATATATTTTTATTGAGTCCAACTTATGGGTAAGTGTAATTATTTCTAATTGAGTATGCTATTAGGTGTGTTTCCTATCAGTCATATGTTTTATTTCATTCAGCTGTAGATTTGAAAAAAAATTGCTTGTTATGAATTCATAGGAAATAATTTAAGAAGCTGAATTTAAGGATTCTTTTATATTATGTTTTAACTATTTAGCTAAATATGTTACAGAGTGACATGTAACAACAAAGATTGACTGAAAAGAAGGTTGGACTATAAGTAAACACTTAATAATTAATTTGTTCTTCCTTGTGAGTAGCCCCACAATGGGATTGGTTATATTTAAGCCATAACTCTGACCATTACAAATCAATTCTGGTAGCTAAAATGTTATTAAACTTATTCCATTGTGTTTATTAAAACAGTCTTGCTTCAGCACTCAATGATGCATTTTTGAATAGAAAGCTGAAAGCATTCTGCATTCAAAATCCAATGTAAGTTTGTAACTCTTGATTATAATATTCTCACTTATTGAGCCTTTTTGAGGTCATTGTATTGTAAATAAAGTGCCTTGTATTTCCTTCAAGCCATCATAGATACAGGTAGTAAGCAACTAAATTGAAGTCAAAATGCATAAGATTGATCTTCTATTATTTGTTTTAATATTTAATAAGAATTATGTGCTCGTAACTACTGAAAACTTATTATACTATTGTGGTTCAGCAGCACAGCAGATATAAGCACTATCTGGGACTGAACCTGGGAATAAATGTGGGAAATACCAAAGCATTTATCTGGCTTGAGTGTAATGCACTCTCTGAGTTGATTAGCTAATTGAAATGAAAATTGAAATACTTTTTTCTTTTAAGTATCAATAACTTTATAGAACAATATAATGTTTTACATTAGAAAGTGCAGATTTGCTAACATCACCTATGTGGATACAATTCTACAGTTTCATAGACCAGGAATAGGAATAACTTCTGTGTATCTACTCATTCAAGGTTTTGCATTCATCATTCTTACTATTCTCCTTGAAGTAAGCTGGTGATTTCACTTATTTTTTATATGGAGAAGGATTGTGTGTATATAGCTTCATTGCAACGCTGGTGTAGTTTAGAACTTACATCTATGAGTTATTATATTATTAATATAAATAATGTGTGCTGTGACTAAATAATATGTATGTTTATGTAACAATCAAGCTAAGAAAAAATGCTATGGGTATATTTTGAGTGTGAAGTCACTAAATTAAAGTATGGAATAACAAAATAGGAGTAATTCAATCTATGTCTAATTTCTGTGGAGCACAAGACAGAAACAAACAATACTATTAATTTGGTAATAAAACTTCTTCACTAATTCATCAAGTAGGGTGATGTAACTTGGAATGAAGCCTGCTAATAGTGCTAATGCAAAGAACAAAAAATGGCAATTTTATCTGAATATTTATAATAATAATTAATGCATGAATATTTTGTGAATACTGATTTTTTTCGTATTTTTCTCTGTAGGAAAAGTTCTTTGTTTCACGCCTAAAATGCTTATGTGTTAAACGAGTTCAGGTGGAAGAGGTGGAGAAACCACTGGTTCCTGGAGAGGTATTGTAATATGCCATGATTCATATATACTAGCATATATTATATATATACAGTATATAATACTTATTACATGAGTCAGAGTGTGATATGGCGAAATATATTTCAAGAGCAGGCTAATTTATTTTCATGAGCCAGAGGCGAGTGAAAATAAAGCCTGAGAGTGAAATATCTTGCCATAACACTCTGACAAGTGTAATAAGTAGTTTATTCCACACTAAATATCTTCACTACTGTAGTTAGTACTAGAGGAAGGGTAACTCACAGCTAAAGTTGGTTGTAGGGGCTACCCACACCCCCAGCTGATATTTTACCAGCTGCTCTAATCCTGTAGAGCAGAGTAAAGAGCAGGGTACACCAGAGGAAGGTAGCTGTAAAACCGAGAAAATTGAAAAGTTTGGCCAGTTGCTATAACTACAGGGATAATGAGTTATTTCACGGGTCATGTACCTAAAAATATCATTGTGAAGATATCTAGGGTGGAATAAATATATAAATTCCATGCTAGATATCTTCATAATGTTATCTTAGGTAGGTGACTCAGAGATAACTCACTCGCATAGTGCTATCTCACGGCTGGGCTGTATTGGTAAGCTCACTACCCTAGTAGTTATAGCAACAGCCTGGCTTACCAGTTTTCCTGATTTTTACAGCTGAAGCCTGCCCAACCTGGTTAGAGCAGCTGCTAAAAAAATCAGCTAGGGGTGTGGGGAGCCCTTAGAGAGTTTTTACAGCCAATTTTACACCAGAAGTACCAACCCTAACACACTGCAGTGAAGATATCAAACAATAAACCACTTACTACACTTGTCAGAATGATATGGCTAGACATTTCACTCTCAGGCTTTATTTTCACTCGACTCTAGCTCAAGAAAATAAGTTAGCCTGCTCATGAAATATTTCGCCATATACATATCAGGGTTTGATACAGGATTTTTTGCTAGGGGGGGGGGGGGGGGGGGGAAAAAAAAAAAGGCAGCATTTTTTTTTTTTTTTTTTTTTTTTTGAACTAATAAGGG
>WLWI01005625.1_pt1 | contig 10437 bp, 4 predicted proteins | sample 6701501 | NCBI WGS metagenome assembly WLWI01 (sample SAMN12718690, study PRJNA515312) | sponge metagenome | isolation source: marine sponge | host: Mycale hentscheli | place: New Zealand: South Island, Marlborough, Capsize Point | collected 2014-11-01
GAGGAATTTATGCCCCAGCCATGTTTCCTTAACACTGAACAAAGGGTTATAATAATATAACACTCTGAGAGGTGTTCGAGATCTTTAGCAGATCTAGAGTTGTATTTAACAATTCAGCATGCTTATTATAACACCGAGAAACATATTTCAAAGACGCTAATAGCATATATTGACCATCCTCATTCAACTACGTAATTATTGATAAATGATAGATTGACAATGAAAATACAAAAAAATAGTTTCAATAAATAGAATATTTTTAAAGTTATAAAATTCTGACCATTCATACAAACAGATTGAAACTTTGTCACCTAAAGGGGTCTGAAAAAAAAAGCAAAGGAAAAAAGTGAAAAATCTTAGTTGTCACTGGGAATCGAACCCAGAGCATTGGCTTTAGCCACTAGTGCTCTAACAACTGAGCTATGACAACCCTACACCTCCAAGACCTTCACATTTTCCCTTTATACGGTTGAGTAGTACAGCTTGCTGCCAATCTTGTACTCAACAGGCCACAAATTATGTGCCGTCCAGAACACCTTTTCGGTGTCGACCGGAAACAGAAACACCTCCCCCTTCGGAGAGGAGCCAGAATTTGTGGATTGAAAAGGTTTTGTTGATAAAGCCTTTTCATTTTTTCAGACCCCTTTAGGTGAGAAAATTTCAATCTAGTTTTAAAGTTGTCCTTTCAACACTACTAGGAGGAATATCACGTTATGCACTCCATTTAAAACCCATGATGTTCAAGAGAGATAACCTGCAATGACACATAAAAATATAAACAAATAAATAAGCAATTATACAGCAATACGCAGCAACACTCTACTGCAAGCACACTCACAAATGCAACTAAACACTATTGCAAACAACTACCAAAAACTATATGCTTAAAACATGCACTTTGCTTGCAAGTATACACTCATACACATAAATGCAACTAAACACTCGACACACACAAGCTCAACTAAACACTCTATTCTAAACACATACACAAACACAACAAAACACTAAACACAATCCCAAATGCAAATAAATATTTGTAATCATAATATTCACAAAAAAACAAGCCTAAATAAAAACTCAATTACAATGTTCTAATCAAAATGGATTAAAAAAATAGAAAACTAAGTAAAACAAAAGTAGCCATTCATCACTAAAATAATTTGTTAAAGCAAAAAAAGTAGCTATTTATCAATACAAATTTTACTACATCACAAACTACACAGTCTATAACATTACAACATTTCTGAACAGTCTGGATGGCATCATACTAAAATACTAACTGAAGTTTTTTTTAAAGTAAACGTTATTGGCTATGAAAAAAAAGTTATTTGAGGAATTTTTGGTATCGGGTCAAAACATATTTCATAGGAAAAACATAACATAAACATATCTTGTGTCATCTTTAATAATGGGGGAAAGGTGTGGGAAAGGTAAAAAAAGGGGAGTGAAGTAAGTAACTGGTTAGGAATTAACATTCCAGCCATTTTCTCAATTGGGTGGTTTCTACAAGAAAAATATCAGGTTTACTGGGCATGTCAGGATATGTCCTGCCACCAGGCATAAATATCATAAAAGGATGACCAATGAGAACAATCCACACATGAAGGCCACATACATATCCAAAGAGAAAGCTATAAAGATGTTTGTGGTGGGTAATTAAGTAGGCAACTGTAATAATTTTGTGTTAACTTGTACACTCGTACTTTGTTAATCTCCAAGAGCATCTCCAGTTTTTCACCACAACAATGTTTTTGTAGCAAAAAAATAAGTGAACAGTATGCAGTACTTCTATTTTGACATAACTGCAGATATAGTCTGAAAAATTAGTGTAGTAAAATTCATTAATGCTTAAGAAGATTTGTTCAAACGGCTAACTTTATTCAAATGCATCATTTACATTGCTAAAACACTCCACCGCTTTCAATCCATCTAACGATGAATAATACACATTTTAACTTATTGGTTCTCCAAAATATCTAAGATGAGACCAGCACTAGAAAACACTAATAGCTAGTGATGTGCCTGAGTACAAAAGGCAAGTGAGCCTGTGCACAAACGAAACACTTCAAAATAATCTACAGCAGGTATCTCAGAATTATAATAGAGTTGGATGTAGCAGGTATCGCAGAATTAGAGTTGGATGTAGCATGTATCACTGAATTAGAGTTGGATATAGCAGGTATCTCTGAATCAAAGTTGGATGTAGCAGGTATCGCAGAATTAGAGTTGGATGTAGAAGGTATCTCAGAATTAGAGTTGGATGCAGCAGGTATCGCAGAATTAGAGTTGGATGTAGCAGGTATCGCAGAATTAGAGTTGGATGTAGCAGGTATCTCTGAATTAGAGTTGGATATAGCAGGTATCTTAGAGTTGGATATAGCAGGTATCTCATAATCGGAGTTCAATGTAGCAGGCATCGCAGAATTAAAATTGGACGTAGCAGGTATTTCAGAAGTAGAATCAGATGTACCAAGCATTGAAGTAACAGAAGAAGTTGATAAAGCAAATGTCACAGAATTCGAAGTAGCTGAAAATATGGTAATTGTAGAAGTTAAAAGAATCAGATGAAACAATTGATGTAGACACAGAATTGGATGAAGCTGATACGGAGTTGGTGTATGCAGTGAACTTGAGCTTGAAGACTCTGAAGCAGATTTAGTTGAAGAATATAGTGAAGAAGGCAGCATTTTAGACTTGACAATTGCATCTCTGTTCAGAGAATATATGCCACATTTACTAAAACCAGCTTTTATGTTGGTTATCGAAAAAGCACGTTCAAAAAAGAGTCTTAACTACTTTAGAATATTCACGTTATGGTTACAGTAAAATTCCTTTTCATAAAACACAGAGCCCACTCTGTAAAAATTATAGCGTGAAAACCCACCAAATTCACACCAAACTGGTGGTGTGAATGCCCACCACCTATGCATAGTGTGTCCTTCACACTTTCTTCCTAGTGTGGATGCACACTTAGTGTGAAATTCACACTCAATGGAATAGCACGGACCCTTTACCGAACATTAATTATATTCATATGCAGGCAAAAACCAATGCTATTATCATTGTAATCTACCTTATAAATGTTTTGTACACTTGTTTGCTAAGAGAGTTGACTAAGATTTTAGTCGTCTGATTAACGAGATCTGGGATTACACCAATCTCTTTTTGAAAAAAAAATGTTGATATGTGTTACTAGAATCAATGTAACTTAAAATAATTCAGCATTAATGTAAGTATGAGTTCACAGTGATTGTGGTGAGAATTCACACTAAATTTGGTGTGTACTTCACACCCAAACGATGAGGTGTGTGCATCACACCATATTTTGGTGTGACTATTGTTACAAGTGATTCACGCTTAATTAGGTGTGAACTACACACCTTTTGGTTTACAGTGACACTGACTTAGAAAACTGGTATTTAAGAGATTTAAATACAGCAACATCAAGAGGCTGAAGAGCATGTGTAGTAAATGACAGCAAGCAAAACAAAATTAAATTATTTTGCTTGCACAAATCAATGGCCTCCAGAAAAATATGGGACTTATGGCCATCAGTAAGAAGAAATACTGGTCGCTGTTGTCCAGTATAAATTCTCTTAAGGCATACTAAAAAATGGCTCAGTATCTATCCACCCAGAATCACTCTTGGCTAGACTGCATCGTCTGGACCTCCACTGTAAAAATTATAGTGTGAAACCCACCAAATTCACACCAAGCTGGTGGTATGAATGCCCACCATCTATGCATAGTGTGTCCTTCACACTTTCTGCCTAATGTGAATGCACACTTAGTGTGAAATTCACACTCAAGGGAATAGTATGGACCCTTTACTGAACATTAATTATATTAATGTGCAGGCAAAAACCAATGCTATTGTCATTGTAATCTACCTTACACTGTAAACCAAAAGGTGTGTAGTTCACACCAAATTAAGCGTGAATCACTTGTAACAATAGTTACACCAAAATATGGTGTAATGCGCACACCTCATCGTTTGGGTGTGAAGTACACACCAAATTTAGCGTGAATTCTCACCACAATCACGTATAACTCAATTCGTGTGCCATGTAACATATTGTACCACTTGTACCACTTGTTGTATGTGTAACATTATTGTACCACTTGTACCACTTGATGTATGAGACTAGAATAGCACGGATAAACTGTTGCTATATATACTTTTTCATTTAACTTATAAACAAAATATGGTACATGCAGTACATTTCAAAACATGCACTATGAACTCATACTTATATTAATGCTGAATTATTTTAAGTTACATTGATTCTAGTAATACATATCAAGATTATTTTTCCAAAAAGAGATTGGTGTAATCCCAGATTTCATTAATCAGACGACTAAAATCTTAGTCTACTCTTTTATCTAGTACACAAGTGTACAAAACATTTATAAGGTAGATTACAATGATAATAGCATTGGTTTTTGCCTGCACATGAATATAATTAATGTTCGGTAAATGGTCCATGCTATTCCATTGAGTGTGAATTTCAAACTAAGTGTGCATTCACACTAGGAAGAAAGTGTGAAGGACACACTATGCATAGGTGGTGGGCATTCACACCACCAGTTTGGTGTGAATTTGGTGGGTTTTCACGCTATAATTTTTACAGTGTATAAAGTTGTACACTTGTGTGCTAAGTAAGAGAGTTGAGTAAGATTTTGGTCCTGTGATAAATGAGATCGGGGATTACACCGATCTCTTTTTGGAAAATAATGTTGATATGTAATATAGAATCAATGTAACTTAAAATAATTCAGCATTAATGTAAGTACGAGTTCATACTGTATATTTGGTGTGAACTCACACTGAATTTGGTGTGTACTTTACACTTTACACCAAAACGACGAGGTGTGCGCATCACACCATATTTTGGTGTGATTATTGTTACAAGTGATTCACGCTTAATTTGGTGTGAACTACACATCTTTTGGTTTACAGTGTTCAAACCGATACTGTCCACTGGGAAAGCATTTGACGTAAATGATCATAGGTGGAAGAGGAAAACCTGCTACTGAAGCAGCACAAAGCATAGTAATATGTTCACTGGATCCCAGACAGCGACACTACACATTTTTTGATCCCCTAACTGTGACAGCTTTCTCTTCTGTGTAATCTAGAGGGAGGAAATTTTCGTCGCAGTTATATAATTGACGTGGACAACTCATTATCCGTTAAAGATTTCTTTAAAAGATCAAAATATTCTCAAACTATAATAGGATTAAGATATTCAGCACGATATCGTTCCAAAGAATCTGTTCTTCTCAAAACGAGTTTAGGTTGTCACGGTTTAAAACTTGCCCACCAGTGATTTCCTGGACCATATTCAGTATGGAAATGATGATCTTTGCCTGAACGTTTCGCAATCGCCCATGTAAATGCTTTTACCATAATTCTGGTAAGAGGAAAATCCCTCTCAGCTATATAACCTAAGTAACTAAACTAAAGATTCTTCCTCAGTCGCTGACAGGACAGTTGAAGCACCAGGCTTGGTGCCATGTTTAACCTTTCCTTTGACTCTGTCCTCCAGAGTCTTCCGAGGAACATTAAACGACTTAGCAGCAGCAGTGACATTCATTTCTCCACTATAAGTTACTGTTGAAGAGACACATCAGTGTCATGGATATTCTGCCATTCTAGACAAGCAGTGAAGGAGGTTAGAATAACGCCAGGTAAGCAGCTGGAGAATGGTGGACTGCACTGCGAAGGTTTAATCCTCTGTGGCTATATGGGAGAGAATACTTCAATCCGGACCAATTAGACACTGGACCACCAATAATGGTCTAAGAAAGATGAGGAAATAACCTTGGGGAGGGCGAAATGGGAGCGTACAAAACCTGAGCGTCACCCATACCATGCAGGACTCCGAGGGAGACTTTCAGCTTTGACAGTCTGGACTGAAAGACTTTCTCACAGAAGTCTGGTGGACCTATTGGGCATCCTAAAAGGGAGAAACCATGACCAAGTGATTAGAATGTATCAGAAGGGTAGGCATCATCTGGGATGATGTAGAAGAAGAACTTAGAGAGGTTGAAGTGCAGGCCTAGTGTGAGACCCTCTTGCTCCACACTCTTAAGAGCAGCTGCAAGGTCTGCTGGGGAGCCCACCAAGATACCATTATCTAGGTACCACACTTTGAGGCAGCTACCAGGAAAGTCAGCCTGCATATGCTCAATCAGAGACTGAAATGCAAAGGCAAAACCCATAGGACCCAGGGGGTCACCTTGTTGCACACCACAGCAGCTATGGAAGGAATCCTCACTCAGAAGGAGCAAAGGCTGGCGGCAAGAATAGCAGGACTCCATATATTCAGCTAGGTGTGGGATGTGTCTCCTGATTTCAACAAACATGAGATGCGATTGGGTGAATGATGGTCTTACAACCACCCTTGACTCACAACCTAACTGGAGTGGAGCAAGGGCAGAGACGGCCAAAGGCCGGAGGCCAAGTTAGATGTGAACCAATGCAGAACTTCCCCACAGCAATAGAAGTCACAATGCAACCATTTGATATAATACGCTTATACTCTACAGTCTAAGGAAAAGCACAGCTGCTGGTATGTATGCAGAGGAACTAATAAAATAAAGAATAAGAGGATTGTTTATTTAGAAGGAATTGTTCGCAGAGTAAACACGTTAAAACCTAGGAACAATGAATAAACTATATGGTTATCTAGTACAATAATAATTGTTACAATGTATTTATTATTCATTGCAATAATTAATATTATTAGAGCGCGTACTTCAGTTTTCTGACAAAAATAGAAAATTACTGTGATGAAAATCTAAGCAGAGGACATCATAAATGTTGATGAAATGTAATTAACGGAATGCAAATTCGCTTGAAACTAGAGTGTACAACTTATGTTTTAATTTAAATAGATAATAAATAGAACATTATTAATGATTTTTCAGTGATTGAACATCCCAGCTCAGGTGAACCCCCCTAGATAGCCTATCAACTTATCAATCATCTTCTTCACTTTCTGCCTCTTTATCTGAATAACTGATTAATGTTCTTGTATTTCATGGTAGTGTCAGTAGTAGAAGTAGAAAACTATCATTATTATTATTATTATTATTATTATTATTATTATTATTATTATTATTATTATTATTATTAATAATAATAATAAAGTAGTAGTACTTAGTGATAATAGTAGTAGTAGTAGTAGTTCTTGTTGTTTTGTCGTTGTTGTATCCAAGTAACTAATAGTAAGAGTACAGAGGATTACTGACATTTGTCTAGTGCCAGGGAGTAGCAATTGTGATGTTACTGCTACATTGGGTGTCCAGGTGGCCCTCAAATTCAGGGACAAGAATGCAATATGGGATTTCTCCTTGGGCTCTCACATTCATAGCGTGGAAGTGTTTTTTAATCGAAGTCTACTGCACTCTTCATTGAGGAAAGGGAGCTAGTAGCCAACATAGGTGTGGTGGTGGACTAATTACTAGCAAGAAATTGTGGTCTTCCTAAGACAGAAGCTCTTTTTTCATACTTGGCACAACGCTCACATCAAGTGTGACAATATTCTTCAGACAAAAGTTATGGAAATTTGCTTCTCTTCTCTTTTCTCTCTCTATTATTTTCTTCTCTTCTCTTCTCTTGCACTCTCTCTTACTTTTCCCTTCAATTTTTGTTCTTCTCCTCTCTTCTATTTTACTCCTATTCTCCCATTCTTCCTCCATTATTTTCTACCTGTTCATTCTTCTACCACATCACATTCTTCTTTGCATTATTTTGTTGTCATACTCTTTTACTTCTGGGATTGTCTATCTACTAAAATGTGTTGTGGCATGCTGATGAACTCAAACAAGAGCAAAACAATCTCCTAATTGTTAATTAAAGCAGCAGTAGTAGCAGTACTAGCAGCAGCAGTGGCAGTAGTGGGTGGTAGTAAACATGATGATGATGACGATGATGATGATGATGAGTATTAAAAACCCCAGTAATTACAAGTAATTAAATAGCAATTATAATAGTAATACAAGAATAATGACAATTAATAAAAGTTACAGAATAAGAATCATGATAAGAAAGAAGAAGAATGATAATTTAAAAGAAAAACATGTAATTAAATCATTAAAAAGTATGGTAATAAAGAAAAAGAAAAAAAAGGAGGACCTCCTGATGAAGAGCCAGAAAGTATGAGGCAGGTCCTCAAGCAGTATGTAAAGCAATCAACCCAGTTAAACAAGAGGCTTACAAAGCACAGCACCAGCTTACTGTGACAGCCTGTTCACTGCCGAATCTTCAGGTTCAACGACAGTTGGTTTCAACGGTTGAACGTCAGCCAAGCTGCTGCGTTCAGGTCATGCGTTTCAGTTCGTTGGACGCTCCGGGTAGAAACGTTTGCGCTCGGCTGTGAACGCTGGCTGCTACGCAACACCACCCACGCCTGGTAATAAAAAGACGCTCTAAGCCATCATAATTAATGTTTGTCTAACTTTAGATCGTTACTGTTGTGCTATCTTACTTCGTTCAAAGAAAGTACTTAAAACTGAATACCACCACAGTTTAGGTGAACACCTATGGATGGCCTAAGTTCCAAGTCCGCCCAACACAACTTGGAATTGGGAGAATTGGCACACTGAGTTGTGAGAGCCGATTTGTCACCATACAATGCCAAAATGGTTAGTAACACTAGTTCTATTTAAACTAAGTAGCTAAAGTTGTTAGTAAAGCTATTGCTAGTTGGTTAGTAGTATAGCTAGGGTAAAATAGAAGTGGCTAATTAGCTAGCTACTTACCTCTCAGCTTATTAGCTACTTAATTCTTAGTTATAAAACTAGTTTCAATTTAAACGAAGTAGCTAAACTTGTTAGTAAAGCTAGCTAGTATGTTACTAGTATATAGCTAAGTAGAAGTGGCTAATTAGCTACTTAACTCTTAGCTTAGTAGCTACTTTATTTTTAGTTATCAAATTTGTTATTCTGTTCATTTAAGTTGCTGTTAATACAGAGTGTCACTTTGTTGGTAATACAGAGTGTCACTTTGTTGGTATCATGGTGGTGGCAGTAGTAGTAATAGAAAACTATAATAATATCATTATTATTATTAATAAAAAGTAGCAGTACTACTAGTAGAAGTAGTTGTTGTTGTTGTATCCAAGTGACTAGTAGTAAGAGTACGGATTCTTGACGTTTGTCTAGTGCTTGGGAGTAGCAATGGTGCTGTTATAGGGATACCTTTATACTAGACTACAGTCTTTATATAATAGTACGTGCAATATTTGAAGTACAAATATACTTCATAACACTGTTCAAGTAACTAGAGAGCCATATTGATTCATCTAAGCATAATAATAATATTTATTAAAAAAAAACACTAGCTAATTTATTTGAACAGGTGAAAATGAAGTCCGATATTATGCTAGATACCATTTATATTTCATTCACAATGGGATTCACAAACACACAACAAAATAGACCTAGATGGGCCAACAGACAGACATGTGGACATGCAGACAGACAGACAGGACAGATGCATGGAATAATAGCAGACAGACAAGACAGATGGATAGAATAATGACAGTCATAAATACAGACTAATAATGGAGAGACTGGACAGTCAGACAGACGGATGGACAGACGGATGGATGGACAAAGACATACAGACAGACAGACAGACAGATAGACACTTAACACTGTTACAAGGCTTACAAACATTCGATCAAACAAACATGAAAGGCACAACAATTAAAATGTGTTTAATGAAGCAAACAATATTAATGGAAAGTATAGAGTGCTGATCTATGATTGAAAACCAAAATATGATAACAGGTGGTAATGACTTACATAATAGCAGAGCAAAGTCGGACTGAACTGGGAAAAAAGCAAACTCTTAACATAAAATGAAGTTAAAAAGAATAATAAAAGGTGTAGTACATGTCGTAATGCAGGGGGGGGGGGGGTAAACTCCATGCAAAAGTTGTGGGTGGTGGCAACAGAGACTATTACAGATCATCTTGTTTAGATAGCTATTTGATTCTAATAATTGAGAGTCTGTCATATAATCTGTGGGGCAAGTTATTGCCGAAAGGAAGGGGGAGGAGAGGTGAAAATAAATATAAATATAAATATTACTTCATGTATTGAGCTTACAAAAACCTCAGTTATTAGCATGGCCAGGTACCACAGAAATTTGATAAATCCTTGGAGTACATAATTATTATAAGCAGGCCCGTAGCCAGAGGTTCGCATTGGGGGGTTCGGATTTTAAGACGCAATAAGCCACACCTACTTTTGTTTCCTCGTTAATTCTTCTACAATACTAAAAAACGAAAGATAAGCCGTTCAAAATGTATTGGAAAAATCGAGTGAAATAGCACTGGACCAAGTGAAATGTCACGGTAGCTTAAGTAAGAGTAAGTGCGCAAACATGCAGCTCTAGCCTTGGAAATGTACAGTTGTAGTTTC
>WLWI01005626.1_pt1 | contig 10437 bp, 4 predicted proteins | sample 6701501 | NCBI WGS metagenome assembly WLWI01 (sample SAMN12718690, study PRJNA515312) | sponge metagenome | isolation source: marine sponge | host: Mycale hentscheli | place: New Zealand: South Island, Marlborough, Capsize Point | collected 2014-11-01
TGAGATAACACATGTTTTCAAAAGCTCAGATATCTCATGCTGTATCGCTATAGCTGAAGCACATTACCCTCATATACCCCAGTAGTTATAGCAACTGGGCCTAGCTTACTTGGGTTTTCCCGGTTTTAATAGCTACCTTTCTCTGGAAATGCCTACCGAATTAGGTAAGAGAAGCTGCTAAAATATCAACTGGGGACGTGTGGGAAACCCCTATGAACTAACACTCAGAGTTGTACAGCCAACTTTACACTATGAGTTACCAACCCTAGTACAAACTACTACAGTGAAGATATCTGGCATAGAATAAATCACTTATTACACTCTTCAGTGGTGATATAGCAAAATATTTCACTCTCAGGCTTTATTTTCACTCAACTTTGGCTCATGAAAATAAATCAGCCTGCTCGTGAAATATTTCGCCACATCATACTCTGACTCATGTAATATTTATTATAATCCCAACTTAGCTATAAGCTATGAAATGCCTCAAGCTAAGTAAAGGATGAATGTTATTATGGTATTGCTAGTCCTGTAAACAAGCATCAACTATTTTTCCACAATTGTACATTTTGTAGGGTTACGACTTGAGAAGGTCAGAGGTTGCCAAACATTCAGCAAAGGCAATCAATGGAGTGTCCATTTGCTGCAGTATTTCCGCTATTATCTGCTACCTGTTCATAATTGCTTATGGATCAGTGGTTACTTTTGCTCTTTTTTATTACTATGATAATTATTATCATTATTATTATTACCACCCATCCAGTAGATACTATAACAACACATACATATATTATTAGCAAGTATGTCGTAATTACTTTTTAACTGAAAGACAGCTTTAAATACGTTTTGTTGTAGTTAAATGTTTTATTATTTTTATCAACAATTAATATATCAAAGTTCTATCAATGTTTTCTAGTGAGTATGTAGCTTCTCAATCAAGGAATGGAGAGTGAGGGCGAAGCCTAAAGGACCCAGGGGATCTCCTTGTTGTACTCCACAGCAGCTGCGGATAGAGTACTCGTTGAGGTTGAGCAGGGGCTGGCAGGAGTAGCAAGACTCCATCCAAGCAGATAAGTTAGGGATGCGCTTCCGAAATTCCCTAAACATGGCCTCCCGGTTGATGCAATTGAAGGCGTTGGAAAAGTCCAGGAAGAGGCCCCAAGGTTTGTTGGACGTGGAAGAGAGCAAGTGGGAGGTGGCGTGGATTATTGCTTCACAGCCACCCTTGACCCCAACCCCAAGCTAGAGGGGGGTGAGAGTAGAAGTGACTATACTGCGCGAAGAGGATGACAGACACTTAGAGGTGAGCCGGCGAAGCACTTCCCCGACGGCGATGGGGCGGTGGCCTCCACTTTTCTTCCGGCAAGCAAGTAGGGTGGCCCGGGGAGAACGGATGTGGGGGCGCAACCTGAAGCAAGGAGGTTAACAAACCGGGACAGGGAGGAGAGAATCTGGCCAGCACGATCTGGAGAAGGGCACAAAATGGCTTCCCGAAGGTGACTAGGACGAAGACCTGAGGGACCGGCTGCAGAGGCGTTAGGGAAAGATTTCACACTCCGGAGGATGATGGACTCGGGGAGTAAAGTGGGAGAGGAGAGTGGGCCTGGGGGCAAAGTGGGAGGAGGAGCCTGGGGGTGTTTGTTCAGCATCTCTTCTAATATCTCGGGGCCAAGCTGAGCAAGCCCTTCAGAAGTAAGGGCTTTAATAGCTTTTCTGTATAGCCCTTTCTGAGTGGCTTTCCTATAGCACATCTAATGTTGAGAGAGGAGGAGGAAGAGGTGGATTTCTTGCCCCGTTTGGCAAGAGAATCCCCGTGCACCACTGCCTCAGCCCATAAGGCAGCCGCCTCACCGTCCAACCATCTCTGCAGGCGGGTTTTCACTAGCTTGAGGATCTCTCTCCAGCGAAGTCTGTGCCCAGAAGCAGGGGAAGCCAAAACACACTTTGCCAATGCAAACAGGCTGGTCCATCTTGAGAGGTTGTCAGGAGTGCTTATGATGAAGGAGAGGCAATTGCTGAGGGTTAGGGCCTATAAGTATCTAGCACCCATAGGAACCTGCTGGATGGTGGGAATGCGGCACTTGAGGATGGAGGGGAGGTCTGGTAAGATGGAGGAACTGGGAGGGCTGCAAGGGTTGCACTGTTGGGGTGGGAGAGGACAGATTGCGGGAGACCCATTAGGAGAGGAAGGTGTAGTGGGAACCTTATGAGTGGAGCCAGATGGGGCCTTGGGCGGGTACAAGGTAGGTGGGGCACAAGAGGAAGGAGTGGTGGTACCACCAAATTTATTCCTGCAGTTACCTAAGTCCCCAGGCAAACACCGAGAGCAAGGAGTGCTGTTCCTGACACACGAGCAGTGTAGACACTTAGCCGAGCCGTTGCACCGACAACACCGGGTGGAGGCGGTTACTCGAAGAGCTCATAGCTGAGCATCAACGGCTTCTTATGCACCGTACTATTATGCGAATAAGTGACATTGAGAAACTTTATAAGAAATTGATACTAACATTCTGGTAGAGATCGTTGGATCTTAAACTTATTAGAAATATTTGAGACATGAGTCAATCATTGATTCTATAAATAGTAAGCTAAGTTGAAAATGAATAGATGTTTGTATCGACTTACACAATAAAATAAGTATGAAATACTAGGTAACTAGTTCTATTAAAGCTGATTTGATTAAGCTGATTTGATTAAGCTGACTTGAAGAAACCTCAAGTTATTGACTAGTCTGGCCGGCCAGACCCTTTACCTAATCGCTCCGCTCGAAAAGGTCTGAGTCTTTCCCCAGGATTCCGGGGAACGTATAAAATGTGTACTTCTTACGTCAAGTTTAATTGTGTGTGGGAGTCAATAAAATGTGCGTACAAATATTTTTAGCTAGTCCTACCTCTGCACTTGTTCTTCTATGTGCTCCGAGCTGAAAAGCGTCCTAAAAATGGAGAGTTCCAAAAAAGGACAATAATTATAGTGACTGATCACACTACTGGCATCGCCTCAGCTAGAGCCTCCATTATACTACTCCAGCTCACAAATATTTATGACAGGACGGTAAGAAAACCCGCAAGATTTAATTGCATTCCAGTATTACCAAACGGGTGCGTTGGTACAGTACCTTCCGTTAGGAGCGATTAGGTGAAGAGTCTGGTCCGCGAGACTAGTTATTGTCGATATTATTGTATATTGCTATTAATATTTTACTGGTAATATTTATATTTGCTCCATTTACAGTAGAAGGTAAAGTAGTATGATAAATATAACATTGTATCTTCATATATTTCTAAGTTAACTGTTTTTTTTTCGGCATATTTTGGCATAAACTTGTGTCATGACAAATTAAATAATTACATGTTGTTTAGTTTAAAGAAATTATTGTAGAAATTATTCATATTGGCATTGTTTAGAAACAACCAATAAGTTTACTTGAGTTTAGGAGTGTCTGGCCAACTACTCTACAGTAGTGTTTATTGTTTTTTTAAGCTCTCAGAGAACATTGTACTTGAGGTTTATAGTATTCACTTAATTGTGTCTTGGTGAGTCAGTCATCCTTCTGTCATGTAACCCCCAGCCCCAAGCATTAAGTCAATACTGGTTTGATGTTGATGTGCCTATGAAGGATAGGGGGTAATTTTTCACTATTTGTAATTGACCCTCTTCTGAAGTCTAATCATTTCTTGTAGTCAGGCAGTAGTTTGGCAAACAAAACTTATTGATAAAATTGAAGCTCAGGTTAGAAATACCAGTGTGTGTCCGTTAAATGTTGAAGACTTCTAGTTTATCTCAAGAAATTTTAAATTTACAGTTTTCATTGCACCAGCTATATAGACCTATTGGTACCAGTGAACCCCTAGCCCTAGCCCTAGCCCTAGCCCTAGCCCTAGCCCTAGCCCTTAGCCCTAGCCCTAGCCCTAGCCCTAGCCCTAGCCCAGAGAAACATTGAGTACTTAAGCCTTCGGAACTGTATTTAGCTTTATTTTATTTTCTTGTCCCTAAAGTTGGAATGGGCACCAACTTAGGATCTGCAAGCAAAATTAGAAGCGAGATTGACAGTGAAACAGTCAATATACTTATAACAGCAATACCCAGCATGCAATATATTCTTCCTAGTGTTTAAGGAAGTTTGGTCAGTGTGTTTTCGGTCCTGTTGACTAAATAGCTATGTAGTGGTACTGGTCGGGGACCAAATACTCTAACGAATTCTATCCTCACCTACAGCAATAGCAATAGCATATCTATTCGACCCTTATCAGAATTGTTCAGTCATATCATAGTACTTCTTTTGAGTTCTTCTTATTGCTGTTTTTTTCTTGACATTTTGGAGTGGCATATGACTTTTATTGTCATGTTGGATATTTGGCATTTGTACCCTAATTTAGGCTGGGAGAAAAAAACATTTTCCTTAGAGCTTCTTGCTGATGTAGCTTAGGTATAACTTGGCTGTAGTCATATTTGGCGTAATGACTTGCGTGCCTTAAAAAATGCTGGAATTTTTTTTTACTCTAATTACCCACCTCCATTCTTTATAGGCCACCATTAGACGGCACTATTTTTCCAGCGCAGAAGACAAAGAAAAAAAGGGAATAGTTGAGTACCCCCATCAAACTGTACATCAAGGAACTGCCCGCGATTGCAAATTCACTTGTTATCCCGTATACCTGCACAGTGGGTTTAATCATCTCAGCAAGGAAAGTGATTTCCCCACAAACTGAGTTTTGCCGAAGTTCTTGGGATCACACACAGTCTGCCATACAGAGTGACTTTCCAGCTACAGCAGAAACTGTGTCACACCCAGTAAGGATATTACTCAAGAGCAGGAATTTTCTTTGATTCACATTTTTGCATTCTTGAAATGTTAGGTTGTCATTTGGTTGTTTAGCTATGATGTTATAGGGTGCTTATGGGGTTCAATTCTGGTGAATTCCCACATAATTATTAATTCTGCAGTTTTAAAAATAGCTAACGCCTGTGAAAGAGAGATTGTGTCTAATGATTATGATTATAGCTATTATTGTAACAGAGTTTAGCGGCTGAGGCAGGTCAAAGCTACACATCCTAGCAACAATATTGTACTTACTTAAAAATCAATCACCCATAATAGTCAAGAAATATCGTTACAATAGTAACCACCCACCCCAACTTTTTGACTAGGAAAAACGTATTTGTACCACAGTTTTTCCTCACATAAGATTGTTGTAGTAACTGTATAGGGAAGCTTAAAAGTCTTTGTTTAAAAAAAACTTTTTCACTTATATTCGTTAATTAGAAATACAAACACCAGATTTACATTTTAAGGGTGCTGGGACATAGCAACGCGAGCGTACCCGCACGCACCACAAATAACCACAAAAATCCGCCATGCTCGCAAAAACAACCGCTAACTTAGCTTGCACGGGTAATTCAAAGCTTCCCGCCCACCAATTAATTTAACTAACCGAGGCCCCGCCCCCGCTATAAGTTGTAAAGAGCGCAGCTGTTTGTTTATCAGTATTGTTTCTCCCTAGAGCAGACACTGGCTCCCAGATTGTATCCAAGCTTTGACAGGTAAATAATACCGCACTAATGACTCCATTATTTTAATTTTTTATTCTTGTACAAAACTTCTTCCTGATATATCACTCATGATTTTTTTATTTTACAGTATTGTGATGACCAGTGATAATTTTTATGAATGTATATAATATTATAATGATACTTATTTTATATAAAAAATATTTTGAAATAGCCAGCTAAATATAGATGAATATTTTGTGATGTAGCTAAGTAAGGATGAATAAACAAATGAAGTAATAGCTAAGTACAGAAAACTGTACACAAACTGAAACTGTAGAGTTTTCCAGCAGCAAAATTGGTTCACTAATCTATTATAGGTACATACACACACTGAATATGCATCTAGCTAGCTTGATAAAAGGCTTCCCTTACCTGACCATGCCGAGAAAAATACTATTAAGGGTGCCCGCACACCGCCTACGCAATTTTTTGTTGATGGTTGCTATTCACACGATTACTACTATTGTATACTTACAGGGGCTTCTCCACTACAACACAAGAACAAATTACTTGCCGAAGGAGCCACTCACTAATTTTAGAGCGAATCCGGAGGAAATATCGGGGCCTGGTTATAAAACTTTGAGGCACTTTTTTGGAGCGGTGCGGTAAGTTGGAGCTCCGCAATTTGGTGCACTACTAGCCGAGCCGATACTCTACTGCAAGACAGCGAGTTCTTATCCATTTCAATATTACTTAATGATATATTCGCAATTTTTTCTATTTATAAGATATTGAAAAATTCTCGATGTAGTGCAGTTCATTTTTTTTTTGGTTTACCCGTGTATAAAATTTTGTGTCGTTCTCATTATTAGATTCCAAGAAAAACTGACCCAAAATTTAGAACTTTAATTCCACTCGCAATTCTTAAGAAATAGCCCCACCCCCATATCTCGTACTGAGAGTACGCGAGCAATTATTTTTCAATTAGTTTGTATTGGTTCTAAAAAGAGCCCGTCTATATCAAGAGTAAACAAACATCAGTACAACAATAACAAGAGAGTCCGAAGAGAGAGCAGTTTATTGGAGATAGCCAAAGGTGAAGGTATTAGATTTGCGCAGCCCATCCACTTGAGTTCAGGTGCGCATAGTCCGGATAACGGCTACTGGTGGAGAGGCAGCCTGGTGCAACTTGCTGCGTGAGCTCAGACGACGTATGGAGAGTTGCTGTAAACGAATATAAGACAACAAGAAACTAAACTACAACACCACAACTTCGCAAAGTATACCGATTGTTTCTGCTCGCGTATTATCGAATGGTGGGGTATTGGCGGTGAATAAATTAATGTCCGGATCTACAGGCGGTGCGCGTTGCTATGTGCGGGCACCCTTAACAAGACTACAATAATCACCACACGCGTTTCAGTAGGGCTTATCATCGAGAAGGAAAGGCGGCCAGATAACTGGTTTGCCACCGGTAGGCGCCCGAAAGTTAGAGAGCAAGCACCTGGAACTCACTTTCCCCCCGGGAATTAATTGAATCTATTGTGGGTGTGGTTTGAATGCAATCAAGTCTCTGACAAAAGATCGCGTGGACTAATTTTTAGTCCTGGAGTCTATTTTGTGTTTCTTCTCAGAAACTATGAGTAGAAATGACTCCAAATTTCATACACAAGCTGACTATGACCTTAGCTACAAAATGTTCTATGCAATTTTTTTTTAAAGAAAAAAATTCGGGCGCGCTGCCGCGAGGATCAAATCAGCACAGCTAGACAAAACAAAGCAGAATTGAGAAAAAGTACAACGAAAGTTTTGAAGACAATCAACAAATGTAGCAGTAGACGAAGAATGGGCTCGTCAGCGACGGCACCCGCGGAGGAGTTGTGGATTATATACTTGAGGCTGAGGAGCTCGTAACTTGAACGAAACAGGCTCACAAGGCCCGTTCTTTTTATTTAGTTAGTCCATTAGCAGTACTCTTTAGGATCCACCCTTAGTTGGAGCTCTACAAACACCAAAAAAAAAAGTTAGTAATCCCTAGCAACCAAAATCCAATTATTGTGAATATTTGCGTGGGCGTAGTCCCAGCGCCCTTAAAACCATAACTAACATAATTAAAAAAAACTCGCCCTTTTTTATTTATAATCAGAATGCCTCATTAGTACTACCCAAGCTTACTGGGAAAATAAAGAAAGAAATTATTAGTCAAATTTAAAATGTTTTGTGAATTACTGGGCGCAATGACTGGCTTGTAGCTGATGCACACTACTATTGCGTAGCTAAATTGTTGCCAACTGTCCTGAAAGCTTCAGCACAGCCCCAGATTTATCACTTAGCCACTGTCTCTCAACAGAATTGTACCCTTTCTATTGTTTGTCCCAGAAATGATACACTTTGTATCTGTTTACTATGCATGATTTGATAACTACGGAATAATTCCACTGTTCTGAAGTTTTGGAGTATTTGTTTGATTCTAATTGCTTATTTCATGAATATATCGATTCAATCTGAAGAAAGTGACTGCCAGACTTTGGCAACCACTACTTATTGTAGAGGGTTGTAGAAAATCGCATTAAATATGTAGTAGTTATTAACCAATAGTGAGGTTTGTATGCTATTTACAAATCCCGAGTGGCGTGGGTTGGTGAATCGCAGTACCAACCGATTTTTTGTGGTTTATAAGCTGTAGGTAACAAATAGCTCTATTTATAGCTCTCTCCAGTCTTTACCCCTTTAACTTTTAACGTTGTTACGAACTAAGACAACTTTTTCCTCTATTATATTTTTAAACTATCACTCTAGCTTTGCTTCTTTATAAATGTTCTGATTTTGAGTATGGTGTGGCTTAATGATGATTAGAAAAGTTGGCAAACGCTAACCTTTAGCTTATTTAGTGCGTCGCTGAACATTGATGTGCGGCAAGCTAGCGTGCCCACACCCACACAGTGGCTTATACTTAGCGTAAGTAGTAGTAGCGTTTATCTCACGATAAAAAGTGCGGTAACAAAAATGGAGGTCATTTTGTTATTTATTACATTCTTAATCTAAATAAATGGTTGAGGGTAAGTGAAATTAAACTAAATAGTTGGATCTTTATAATAATATTAGTGATAGTAATAATAATAGTTAATAATTATAATAATAATAGTTAATAATTATAATAATAATAATAATAATTATTATTATTATTATTATTATTATTATTATTATTATTATTATTATTATTGGCAAATTATAAGTAATACCAGCCTGTAAGGTTTCAATAATGGTGATAATTTTTAAATACTTAATTGGATCAGTATATGTGACCGTCTACAGGAAAACCGGGCACAACGCGGCACCCTTCGAAAAAATTTTTTTTGCACTTACAGAGTTGTCGGCGTCCAGATATCGAGCTCTCCAAGTTTTATCGTCGTAGCTTAAGTAGTTCCCACTATAATAGACCTAACCGTTCCCTTCCGTCGGCTTGAAACAATACATTTTTAAGAAATCGATCAATCTTTTCTCGATATTTACGCACGCCGCGTTGTGCCCGGTTTTCCTGTAGACGGTCACATATTTTGTAATGATTGAATAATTTGTCACGGTTTTACCATTGATAGAAGAATTTACCAGGATTGGAAACGCCCAGTAGCCAATACAAAACGGGCGCTGTAATAATACAGTGAGGAACTGATTTTTTTTTCTTCAGATTCCTCATTTTTTTCCTGCTGGGTTTAAAGTGATAGATAGTGATACAGAGAAAGCACCACTAGGACCTGAATCGGAAGTTGGAGTCAGTAACAAGTATTTTGCTATAGAAAGCACATGAAATTGTTTAATAGCTTTTGCAGGAAACTAATTGTGCATTTACTCATTGAAGATGTGGGGGAAGGCACTGCCACCAGAGTGTGGCTCCCCAGGTAAGAATATCTCAACTAAGTTAATATTTAATTAAGATACGCACTAGTCCAGGGACCTGAAAGATGGAACATAAAAAGAACTGAACAAAAATGACTCAACCAACCCATAAAGAGCACAGGCCACCTGAGCGGACTCAGAGCACAGAACGTCATACCTGCCACCTGTACACAAATGACACAAAACCAATAAGTTCTAAAAATAACACACATCTAGTTCACATGGTACACACACACACTTATACAATGTTCTAGTGTCTTTCTTCTCAATCTTCACTCTTCTCTCTTCATGTCTTGTTTCTCCTCTACTCCTCTCTTCTCATTCTGGAGGCTGGCCCCACAGAAGATCACAAATATAATTAATTACTTAACATTCAAGGTTTCTCAGTTGCATTATTACAGTTACACATGAACAAATTTAAATGAATCTCTACAAAAACGTAAACTTTGTAAGCATATCCCTATACCATAAAAGGAATCATAATCATAATGCTTATTGCATCATTCAAAATTCAATTGCTATTATTGTATCAGTAACAGTTGACTATCTAGCAAAGATATTGTAAAACACAAACACTACACACTTTAATTGAAGGTATGATTTTCATTTGTCCATAGAAATGTACACAATCGTGTATAGCTAGTTGTTTATTTAGGATAAGTTTGGCTTCAAACCTGCACTGTAAGTTACTTTTCTAGCCAGCTAAAGGGATAATAACAGTTTTGGTCGAATGACTGCAAAAGGGTAGCAATTCTTTCTCTTTTTATACATTAGAATATATACAGTAACCTAGATGTAGTTATTCCCTGAGTTGGCTCGTTACACTGTAAAAAACGAGGTGTTCAGTTACACCCCTACTGGGGTGTACAGCTACACCTCTGAATTCTGAAGTGTATGGTTACACCCATAGGGTGTACTGTTATACTCACATTAGTTAGCACTCTGTATTTACACCAATAAGGGTGTATTGGAAGATTTAATTATATTCATAGCAAACCACTGGTAATAGTGAAGTGCTGCTTACATGTAAGATAGCTATTTACAATGTAA
>WLWI01005629.1_pt1 | contig 10434 bp, 12 predicted proteins | sample 6701501 | NCBI WGS metagenome assembly WLWI01 (sample SAMN12718690, study PRJNA515312) | sponge metagenome | isolation source: marine sponge | host: Mycale hentscheli | place: New Zealand: South Island, Marlborough, Capsize Point | collected 2014-11-01
ATGGTGAATTCTGAATAGTTGTCTGTCATGTAGGTCCAGCCTGAGGCAATGTGATTTTCAAAGGGCACGCTGCTGTTAGCCACAGCAGAGGCTGCACCATAAACTATTCCCATCACACGCTCTGAATCCACACTCATCCTGCAAGAACAAGGATAAGTTAATATTAATTATTGTAGTCTTGCCCATGATGACTGCTTTAGAACAGTGTTATCTGAGGTTTACATTCTCCAGAAATGGTGATGTTAGACTAATAATATAGCTATAGAGTGAAGCAATCGGGTTAAGTTTTAATGAGACATACTATTGACTGTTAGAACGAGAAAATTTGCTACTTTTAATATTCACCTTTATGAGTATAGTAAGTTATATTAGCGTAAACCTAACTAACATTTAAAAGAACTTACTTGATACGAACTCTAGTAGGACTTCTTAAGGTAGGTCAGGATTGGACGGGAAGAGACGAACAGTTATAAACAAATAGTGGAGCAGGCACGATATGACCACGCTCGTGCGTTGAGAAGATGAACTGATGATTCCAATCTGCTGATCGCTGTTTCGGGCATGCGCACTTAACGCCAACTGTTGTCTATGACTACCAGAAGTGGGAGGGGCTGGTGTGAGAGTTCCGTAGTAGGCGTGGCTGAGCAAAAGTCAAACGGGACCTCGTCTACCTGCGGCAGATACAGGAGGTGGACGGGGAAGACTCCGAAATGGCCGACTCCGGTGAATTAGCGAGAAGGGGCAGTGCATCAAGTGGCAAGGGCCACTTGGCGGACGTGGAGGAAATGCGGGTGCAGATTTCTAAGTTGCAAGAGCAAAAAGCCGAGGCGTTAAATAGGCAGGTTGTGGAACTGCAAACTGAGAACGACAAAGTTGTAGGGAGAATGAAGCTACTACAAAAAACCTTAGAAGGTATAATACACACTGCATTAATTAACTAATTCTTGCCACAAAGTTAATTTTAAACTCTAAAATTCTAGAGCTGACTATGGAATTAACCACAGCAAAGGAAGCCCGTGCAAAGGTCAGTTCAAAAGCAGCTCAGCTGGAACGAAACCTGTTTGAGGAGCAGCTTCGTTCCAGCGAGTTAAAAAGGAAGCTCCAGCTGTCCAACAAGCAAAATGCCCATCTGAAATCTGAGGTGAAAATCATGAAGAACAGACTAGCCGGGAACTCGAGCTCTCTCCTGCAAGAATCATTGGATATGGATTCCAGTGGGGAAGGGAAACAGAGTTTGAATAACAGTGAAGATGATGTACAGAAGCAAATGGTGGAAAGGGAAGATCAGGAAAAGCAATTTCCTCCTCATCCAACAGCAAGGTAGTCATTTTTATTTGGCTGGTTTTCTCTCTTTCTTTCTTTCTCTTTTTTTTTTTGTGTGTGTGTGTGTGTGTGTGTGTGTGTGTGTGTGTGTGTGTGTGTGTGTGTGTGTGTGTACAGGTGACTATAATGAAATTTTAAGGTGGCTTAATATAGGCATAAAAGCAGGCCAAATAGCCAAAATATAATTCGTTCCTAGAGTCTAATTGTATTCAATGAAAGTCTGTGTAATCTGAATGAGTAATATGGTTGGGCAATTGACCGAGAAATTTTTTTAAAATTTCAAACAAGAAATGTGGTTGATGATTTTGCATACCAAACCTAAAAGAGAGATAGAACGTCTCATTAAATAGCAAACTGGTTTAATCATGAAATTTGAAAATAATTTTTTTTTTCTTCCAGGGATATTTCACTTGCAATGCCTACTGGTGTTACTTCTCCTTTGGTGCGGAGTACAGTGGCCACCGTATGCCACTCCCACAACTCTTCTTCTGCAGCAGCCTCTAGTCCTTCTATGGGACCCAAAAGGTGATGTAAGAGTATGAAAATAAAAATCACCATGGTAGCGTAAACAGCCAGTAATATTATCAAACAAACATGTTCAGAATAACTTACAAACAGAAATAAATCTTGCAAAATAAATAGCTATTACTGAAAGTACAGGTTTTGCCTTGACTTTTAATTCTACTTTGGTACTAGGGGTGGTTCCAGCACTAACAACAGGTAGCTAGGACCCCAAAATATATTTAGGTCAAAACTGAAAAGAAATTTAATGAAATGCATAAATAATTTGAACATTTATTTATAAATGAAGAGCATAAATTAGAATGCATGAACAAAATTGCCTGTATTGGTACACTTGGACATTATAATTTTATATAAACTTGGTTCGGAGTGGGGGGTGGGCCCTGGCCCCCTCCCCCCCCTCCCCCCCTCCCTATGATCCTCCTATGCTATCAGTCATCGGGCATTTATTAGTGTCTTTTGTATTCAAACTATTCCACAGAATTTTTCAGTTAATATTGTCAGCTAAGTAAGCTTTGCAGGATAGTTGACTGCAAGCTCTACGAAGTTTTATACAATCAATATTTGGAGATGTGGAATAGGCCTTGTCATGATCTATGTAGTAATAATGATGATGATGATGTGATGACAATAATTATGATGAAAATGATGATATTATAGTAGTAATAACACCACCAACTACAACAATAACAACAACAGCAATAACAACAACAAAAATAATAATAATTTACTAATAACTTCATTATTTAACAGATACAAGTTGTCTTCTTCTGAGGCACTGAAGACCACAAGTGTTCAAACTGAGACTCCCTGGCCAGAGGATTATGTTGACAGAAAAACATTTGAGGCTGCAAAATCTGATCTTGAAATGGAAAAGACAGTGAGTTACCAATGCTATGATGAAATTTGAATTAATATACTTACAAGATTTAATGTTCGATAAGCGTCAAACTCATTGTGGATAATTACTTATTTATATTTTAAAGATTTTAGAAAAGAAAGTCCGTACTCTCACTCTGGAAAACCAGAAGAGCAACAAGGAGCACAAAATGAAGCTTAACAAAAAGATAAAGGTGGGTTATGGTAACAATTATACTTCAAACAATTTATTTATTTTGGAATCGTTTAGGAGATACGAACTGAGCAAAAAGTTTTGTCTACTGGTTTAGCAGAGTTCAGTGCATGGGCTAAGATTTCACTCCAGAGTTTGGAGGATGATATAGACATGTGCAGAGTAGTCTACAGTCTCCATGGATCCATGTCCCAGGTAAACAAAAATAACAACAATTATTTTATTTATAAATTTAGAATTTTAAAGACAATATCTTATATTTCACAATTTCATTCTGAGCCTTTGTGTATCAAGTAGGTGTATTTTCTCTCATCTCAGGGTAATATAGAATTAATATATATGTGGCAGTTATTCCAGGACCTCTTACGAGTAGCCCTGGGTTTGATCTTCAATGACAACAAAACATATCTTGTTTCTGTATTGATTTGAAAAAAAAGCTTGTGAATGAGAGAAAATACATTTACCAAAATCTTAAATTTTTGTGGTTTCATTAAATCATTGATGTTACAGGAGACACAGCTGATTAAAGACTTGCAGGAGAAACTTAAAAAGTGTGAGCAGAAGAAGAGAGATGCAGAAGCACTTTGCAAGTATTTGAAAGAAAACATAGACGCCATTGAGACTCAGCTCAAACATTCAAAGAGACAAAATGAGTAAGACTCCTTGAGAAGCCTAAATAAATAACACCCTTAGGAGAGCAGCTCTCATTCTTGTAAACTAGTCTTAATTATTTTAGCACCTACACACTTCTTTGAATGAATAAATACAGAAAACACCTGCCTATAATAGAATCCACCAATACATAATTATACAAATCAATCAAAGATCAACAATAAAAAAATTATATTATAGATGTTTAATACACGCTATTCACTATTATTAATTGCAAAGCAGCGTACCATCACTGAACAGCTCAAAGTGTGCATAAAAAAGAGAGTTCACATGAAGCCCAGATAAACTTTCCAACTTCCATGATATTTTAATAGCTCTTATGCATTTTGTAAGGAAAAGACAAATGGGCACTCTCCAATTAGAGTCATGTAAGGTTTTCTTTCAAACACTGATGGAACCTTAAAACTAGTTAATTAGGATTAAGGAGTAATAGTGACATACTCATTGGCACTTATGAGTTATATCATAGAGAGAGGTGACTGTATGAGAGTTGCAGGAAAAGTGTTGAATAAATATGAATTGTTTGTGTTATTTATTTAGGCTTCTCAAGGAGAAATTACTCCTACTAACGCCAGTAAAGTCCAGCAAGCAATCCTTTTATTCCCAAACCAGTTCTCCCTCCCCTCCCCGTCGCACCACAGGATCGCCTCAAGCAGTCAGGTCAACGCTGGCTCAACCACAGGCATTGCTAAGACTAGCCTCTACACCTCAGGCCACAAGATCAGCTCAAAATGCCGCCACACATTCCAATATCAGAAAACTTCCCTTTGCTAACCTAAGCCCAGAGCATTCTGCTGATAAAAATCACAAGCAGAGTAGAAATGATCATATGCAGCAAGAAAAGAGTGCAAGTACTAGTCTTACGGAAAATACTAACTTCAATAGAAGTGATGCTAAAGGAGATAAAGCTAAGTGTGGTCAACGGGGAGTCTCGGAGAAGTTGGTAATGGATGGTGATAAGTGGTATACGGTCCCTGATGATGACGATGATGAAAGTGAAGTGTGAAAGTATATTTTTTTTGAAGAAGTGAAGAAGCATAAACTAATTCATTAACATTATTTTACCATCATCAAACATTTAGCTAGGTACAAAATTTTATGAAACTGTAGTAAGAAAAAAAGCGAAATGATTTCGCAGAAAACAACACATAAAATAGGAATCAAAAGTATTGACGAACAAACTTGTAGCAATGCAATATCAATAAATGAAACAGAGTTTTGACACACGAGATATAGATGAATATTAGATACAATATGTAAAGTATAGTATGGTCAATAGTGCCAAAAAGTTATGCTTGTTTGTTTCTAACACAGAACCTCAAATGTCCAGAGAGGTCTATGACACATGAGATAACTCCACATGATATTATAGGGATGTTATCACACTCGGAATTGCCCAAGTTCATAAAGCTCGAGCAGCCTATACCAGCTTACATATTTATTACTCAGCAGTAACACTTGATAACATTTAGTACACATGGACTATTTATTGTGTTACAATGTCAAGCAGTAAATAGCTAATGATTTGCAAGATTACCATGGTAATTTCTGATACATTTTTTCATACCTCAAGCTCTACTCATGAAACAGCTTAAAACCTTAGGGGAGTGTCACAGTTAGTGGGCCTTCAAGCTAACCCCATACTTGATAGAAATGTACTGACACCCATAGCTTCTGCAATGGGATACAGCTAGTTTCAATTCCTAACTGCACTTGTGATGGCAAATTGTAATGGTGAGTTAGATATTGGTCAGAATGAAGTCAAGAAAGAAGAAAGCTGCCCTTTGGGTAATCTCAAAAGCTCCAAGGCACCAACACATGAAGTTGATCCAGAAAACAGTTTTTCTTGTACCAGTTTTTACTTTCCACTAAGTGAAAGACTGGTATCTGCTGACACACTCGATGATGGTGAACACAGTAAGGAGGACCCATGTGAAGAAAACTTGGAAAATGTACCAACCTTGCCTCATTGTGGTGGAGAGATATGTAAGGCTTGCTATAGTCAGGAGTTCGAGGGAGATATCAGCAAAGAGATGGGCGCTCTTCGATCCAGTGAAATGGTATGTCATAAATTTAGGAGCTATATCTTTAAAATACCTACAAAATTTTTATACAGGAGTTGGAAAGAAAAGTGATTCAGCTTGACCAGAAGCTAAACAAAATGGCCACAGTTAATTCCAAGACTTATGAGGTATCATGGATACCTGTATTACAATCATAATAAATTCAAGGCTTCTAATTTCTGTGCTTGTAGGAAGTTTGCTTTTCTCAGTATCAAAGCCAAGAGGAAATGGGAAAGACATACGACTATATGAACACAAAGATGACGATGCTCGAAGAAAGCGTAGGATCATACAATATGTCCCTCGAAAGCATAAGAGAGACACTTTCTAATGTAAGTTCAGATTATTTAACATCAGTTTCTTGCTTTTGCCAACACAATCTGGACTTGTAGTTGGGCTAAAAAAATAGCCACCACTCAAAGACTACAAGCCATTACCATTGTCATCTTTATTTCACAGCATACAGAAATGCTGAGAGAGATATATGGAAGAATCGCTGTGCTGGAGGAGAGGAACACTGCTGCTCTAGCTATCAGCAAGCACCTGAGCAAGCGAGTGCAGGCTCTGGAGGAGCAGTACCAGCAGATGAAGTCTGAGTATGCATTTACTATTAAGACAATGAATGGTATCAGTTAAATAGTACAATGAATAGAATTGTGCAACATGTACTTAAAATAATTGAAGCATTATTGGGTAAGCCTCAGGAAAGAATTATAGTATAATTTCTATTAAAAACATAGACTATGGCATATTACAATAGTTACAAGTATTTAAAAGAAAGGAAAAAATTGAACAACCTATGTCATTTAACTTGTGTGCAATTATAAAAGAAAACAATACAGTGGACTCCTGAAGAGGACTTCGGCAAGAAGTCGAAACGTTGGGTTAAGTTGTAATTAACAATATTGGCTGTTACAATGAGAAAAATTTGCTATATTACAATTATTTCAGCCGAGAATGATTGAATCATTGAAACAATACATATTTTGCGTTAAACTCTGCAGATCTACAGAGCTCCACCTACTGGTTCCATACCCACCTGATTCTCCAAGGACCACAGATGTGGGGTCATCGACCCCTTACCGATTAGGACCACCTCCCCAAAGCACCAACTGGCCCTACCTACACCCACCAGCAATCCCACAGCAGTGTGCAGCCAGTGAAATCCCGGCATGCAGAATGGCAGCCCCACCCCTATATGGGTGTTGTGGCAACATGGGAGTGGTCAATACAGATACAGCTACCAATGTGTACAAGAGGCTCCCTCACACCACAGGAACACCACATGTTGAAGGAAAACCCTGGTATCACCATGGAGATGCGCAGTGAGGAACAGATTGAGATAGTAATGCTTTGGAAGCATACCAAAAATACTATAATATATGTTGTAATTAAACCATTTTAAGTATATATATATTCATCAAACTAATTGCTATACATAGTATACATTAACTTAATATAGTCACACACATTCACTTAAGTTATTGTATTTATCAAACCTCGACTTTTAGAGCAACCCCCCAACACACTAAAGCAATATCTACATTCTGTTCTACCACTTCATGCCTACTCTGTTGTATCTCTCATTGAACAAGCCTAACACTATTCCTCCGTCCGTCACTGCCACCCACACTCATACAGTTCCCTATAGAACGCCAAGTAATCCCCAAGATGCCTGTACATGCACAATTAGCAAAACAAACAAACAAAAAACCCACAAAAACCAACACCCCCCCCCCCCCCCCCCCCCACAAAAAAAAACAAAAAAAAAAAAAACCCCCCCACCCCCCCCCTCCCCCCCGAGAAACAACAACATTATACATTATTCAGCAATAAAACCTTGTGGCAAGTTTCGGTATCATGAGTCTACGTAATATAGTCTGTGTGATGATAAATATGGCATTTCAGAATTGACCTAGGGCAATAAAAAGAATGTCAGTGAAAGTGGAAAATGACCTGGAAGAATAAAAAGGGGATTGTCAGGAAAAAGATAAATAAAAGAAATCCCTGAGTGAGTTGAGACTAATACCTATATGTTTGCACGTGCCCAGAGATGGAAGGAGGGGGCGGGGCAACCAATGCTCTATAACTTTGTAAAACTGGCCTCTTTGTTCTGAGGCAATTCCAATATAGTGACTGAAGGAGGAGGTTTCTTCCAGGAGGATGGGGGATTGTCTTGAATCTAACGGAACACCATGGCAGACATAGGTCACAACAGTAAACAACGACAACAACATAACCTAACTTAAAAAACATTTGAATGTATGACCCAAAGCCACTCAGACTGACATTCAATTCACACATACCTTCTTCAAGTCTCTTCTGAATTGTTCTGCATCTTCTATGGACTTCCTCTTCCTGTTCTCGTACTGCGTGTCTATTTCAATCACTTCGTTCTCAAGTTTCTTCTATAAAGTCATAAAAATGCCGATAGGGAGGATAAAGTCTTACATTAGACCCATTCAGAGATAACACGTGAACAAATAAGCTTGATCTCAAATTGTTCTCAGTTTAAAGATCCTATGGTAACTCATCAATTACAAGCAAAGATAACACTCCCATTACAAGTTAGTTTGCCCACACTGAACTTGGAATCAAAATAGTTCCTTTATCTTTGGCAAAGCTGACCTGGTGGTTTTGAAGAGACTGCACTTGGTTCTTCAGCAACTGGTACCTCTTGCGGTCCGCGACGTATCGCGAGTCTGGGACTGGCACTTTGTCAAACAGCACGTACATGAGGCGGTGGTTTCTATGGTAACGAATAGTTGCCACCTGCTTTTTGGTGATGTATTCATCTGAAAGCAAGAAACATGTTAATTCACCTCTTTATGATTGTCTTTGGTCCAACTTTATATCAACTCTGCTTGAAACAGACCAAGACACTCTCCCACCTACCTTCCACTGCAATTACTACAACAACTATAGAGTATAGGCTCATTACTACATTGAGGAATGATGTATAGCAATACCTTTATTGAGCAATGTCAAGTGTTTGACCACCCCTTACCAATGCCTAGTGTTTGACCACCCTTACCAATGCCTAGTGTTGACCACCCCTTACCAATGCCTAGTGTTGAGCACCCCTTACCAATGCCTAGTGTTGACCACCCCTTACCAATGCCTAGTGTTGACCACCCCTTACCAATGCCTAGTGTTGACCACCCCTTACCTTCCTCCTCCTCTGCATACTGCTGCTGAATCATAATGCGCGAGTCATTAGTATGACTGTGAGGGTGTTGATGCCTTGGAAGTGTCGAGTGAGGTACGCTGTAGTCCAGGTGGAACTGGGCGGAGCTGGAGGAGGAAGTGGAAGTAGTGGAGGAAGACTGGAGAGCTGCTTCGCGAGCTGCTTCAGCTGTAGAAACAAACACACAAACATAAGCTCCTCCCATATTATATTCTACTCAGAATACTGGCCAAGTTAGATATGCACAAATAACAAATACGCAGAAAAGTGAATTTTTGCCCCTTATTACTAGAGTCAAATCCCGACCGATGGTCATGAATATGAAGAGCCTTTACCTTGTGCTTTCACGTCCATCCACCTCTTGTAGGCCGGTGAGTTCTTATAGATTTTTATCTGTTCCGTGTATTTGACCTTCTCCCTCTCGTACTCGTCAATGTACGGTTGTTTCTCCTCATCGGACATGTCACGCCACATCTGTCCAAACAACTTACCCACCTACACACACACACACACACACACACACACACACACACTTGATGGTCCTCCATCATTACCACTTGTGCCCTCTTCTCCATAACAAGTTTTCAGTCTTTCTAGTAAGTCCATCTAACCACCACACATTCTGACACTGAACCCCTGTAATTAATTACACTAACTCCTGGAAAATAACAAGTTATTTAACAATAGCAATGAATCCAATAGCTCTCCATGCATAAGTTCTTAAAAAAACAACAACTCCATCTCATAAAACACACTCTTTAAAAAAAAAAAAAAGGTTGAGGCAGTGACTGATCATATACAAGTTGTTTTTAAATTGTGTTTTCTTGCACCATGCTGTTAGAGATAGTTTTTCTTGTGACAGTAGTTTGGTATCAGTGAGTCAGGACCATATTTAAACTAACTTTCAGAATCATGGATGGTGGCTTAGAATAAACTCATTTCCAGGCTGAAAACTTGTTAAAACAACACCATTTCTTTCTCAGCCTCCTTTGGAATTATCTCTCTTTCACTATAAAAAATATTTGGCTGTCACTGGGGATTGAAGTAAGTCGTCCTGGGATGGATCCTTGGTGACAGGCAAATATTTCAAATTCTGTATTGTTAGGAAAAAAAAAAAAAAAAAAAAAAAAAAAGCCTTAGAGAAAGAGAGAGAGAGACATTTGATGAACTTCTGAAAAGAGGATACAAACCCAATAGCGTATGACAGTGTAATGGTGTAAACACATTAGGTTCTACTAGTACTCTAATACATGGGACTTTAACACTCACCGTCTGTACTTCCCACACTTTGGTGGTGTCTGCTTTTAGCTCCACCCATTTCTTGCGGCTATACCTCATGTACGGTAGCAGTGGTTTCTCTGGTGGCTTAGGAGGCTCCATAGTCAACTAACAACACAACACACACACACATACATACACACCTTGAAGGACAACCCCTCAAATGATGAAGATTTGGCCAAATGATAGTCTGACAAGGCAGTGACAGGTTACATTGGTACCCAGTGGGAGTGGCACCACAGGGTTCTATGTTTGTCAGGGGGCACGGGAAGCTTCGGCACCTCTACCATTTACTAAAGTTGTGACAGAAAGGGAAA
>WLWI01005630.1_pt1 | contig 10430 bp, 8 predicted proteins | sample 6701501 | NCBI WGS metagenome assembly WLWI01 (sample SAMN12718690, study PRJNA515312) | sponge metagenome | isolation source: marine sponge | host: Mycale hentscheli | place: New Zealand: South Island, Marlborough, Capsize Point | collected 2014-11-01
AAAGGGACGCATTAGAACGAAACTAGATTACGAATGATACAGGTAAGGAATGACAGAGACAGATACATACATTCAGTTCGAGATAGTTAATGTTGAGAGTTCAACTGTTGTCTGGAATCACAGACAAGCAATACTGACGATGGTTGAGTGTGTATTCGTGAATAAAACTAATGATGACAGTGTTGGGGGCGATGGATTACCACATCAAAGAATCTGATTACCACCTGCTCTATGTGGGCAAGCGATAAGTTCCTTGTATCAGTTAGGTATAACTCTAACTGTTAGTCTCAGCCTTGGACTACCAATTAATAAAGTTCTTAGCTATTACACAAAGATTATAATTACAAACTAAAGTAAATACACATCAAGGGGGCTACAAGGACAAAAAATAAATAGTTGAAGACAAGATGATTTAACAAAGAAATGAAAAGAAGTGATCTTACAAAAATTCAAGCTTAATAAGAGATGATGGCTACAAAAACAAACTGTACACAGGAAAGGAAAGGAAAACTGAAGCTAACTAGAAGTGTGTGTGAGCAAAACATACATAGGAGCTGGGTAAATGTGAGGGGAGGAGTTCATGTTGACCAATCATGAAGGCGAGAGAAATAGTCTTGGTTGGGGGAGTGAGAAATAAAATATAGTTGCATATGAAAGATGCATGACTGTGCATAGGTGAAAATGGAGTGTGGTATTTGTTGTGTTAAGTTAACAGTTTGAAATGGCCTAAACATGCTGCCCACCAAAGGGAAACTGGTCCTTTCAGTTTTTTAAAGGATGTGTCAGGGCAATTTTTGCTGTTGGTCTCTTGAATGTAGCTGTTACATCAAAGTTGCTGTTCAAACTTGCACAACACGAACCTTTCCATCTTTTCCCAGAAAAACAGAAATAATCCTTCCTAGTTGCCAGCTTGGTAAATGCTGATTCCTCCCGTATGATGATGAGCTGCCAAATTACGCGTAGGAGTTGTCCACTTAGAGAAGCACTGAAGCTGTTGAAATTTTAGAGAAGGGAGGCTTGGAGTCATGTGCGATGCAGGAAGTTGACCCATTTGCTGTTGTTCTGCTTTAACAAATCATCTGCAGAAGTCTTGGACCATTTTCTAGCTCCAAGAAAATGTATGCAGAACTGAGAAGAAGAAAGGAGCCTCAGTGGCAGAGGGAGATATGCAAATAACAGACTTGTGGTAGGAAGCAAGACTAAAAGTCACAGCAGTGCTCGGTAGGCCACCACCAGAATCAGCACTGACCCCACAAGAGAGAGGAATGGAGTTGCAGCTAACTACTCCAAGAAACTTTCTTATTCCTTCTCTACCCAGCTGCTGGCGTCCACAACCCAAGATCTCAGAGGATTTGGCTTTGTAAACTCTTTTGTCAAAGTGTAATACAAGTTTGAAGTGAACACGTGTAGATTGAATCAGGCGTGCTGGTACAGCCAATATGTATAGAAAACTGCCCACCACACCCTCTTCCTGAAGTGTGTGAAATAGAAATGGAAATGTAGCAAAGTGATTGGTCGAGTTCTGTATATGACCAAATATGGCAATAAGAAAGGTGCGAGAATCAGAGAACATATGCATAGTCAGCTGAAAGTACAGTTTAGTCATGATCCTTGTGTGTGGAATCCTGCTTGTTGTGGGAATTCCACCATAAGACTAGAAGATGGGTTAGAACATCCTTGGGGGTGCTTTAGAGATGAATTAAAAATATGATCGTCCTCCCTAAGCAAACCGTCTTTCCAATGGATGGGTTAAGTGAAAATACACATGAATGAGAATTCAAGGAATGACCTTGAGAAAGAGAACAAATTTCATTATGAGAATGACGATTTTGAGAAGAATAAAATGTTTCTGAGATTTTATTTCAGGTACAGACAAAGATTCTTGGGTTTCTTGTTTTTACCAGTCCTGGTACTTGAAATGAATCGATGAATTCAGGCATTGACTCGCAGAAGCTTGAAGTAATGCTGAAGTTGTTGACTGTTGAAAGGTTTTGTCTTGAAGCAAGAGCAGCTAATTTTTCCAGAGCTGATGCTGTTCAGATAGCTCAGCAGGGATCTCCTCATCGTAGCCCAGAGCTCCCTAAATTACTGAAACAACACCTTCGCTGATGAAAGAAAGCTCATCATTCTTGTCATCTTTTCGCTGTCTTTCTCAACCCACTCTCAACCAGCCTCTCCTACTAATTCCACGACTTGGATGGAAAGCTTCAAGCTCAGTATACATCCACAATGTAGTACTGCCTCACATTGTCCAGCCTCAGTCAAGCATTTTCCTTCTTGTGATTGACTTTTCCAAGTCTTCTAAAGACATTTCTGCTTCGCTGTCCCACTGGCTGGAATTTGTTCAAAGAGTGTTTAAAAAGGCCAGTCTGAGAAGGCAAAAAAAGTTTTGGTGGCCAGTCATTCGGACAATGTGAAGTCGAATATTAAATACCAGGAGCCACGATCACCAACAGACAAGTTGAAGTAGATGGTTTTCTAGGACAGTTTGTCTAGGTACGAGTCTGTGTCGAGGATACTCATGGACTGCCACAAGTGTGAGCTCCGGTGTTAATATGCTACGTAAAGTGTTGACTACTCAGTGTGATCTCATGCGGAGTGGAAAGAATCTTCCCTTCCTTCACTCCTGTCTCCTCACTTTCACCAAGAAGTCTTTCGATGATTCATCACTGGTTAGTTTGCAGAGTTTGCAGTCAGCCGTCAAGTCGTACGTTGTAGAAGGCAGTATTGTGTATTATTTGAGGTATTTTGTGTCTGATGATGCTATAATTCTTGTTCCCCTTTTGGAGGATCTCCACCAGTCTGGTCATTTGATGTTTATGAAGAACGAAGGAGAGGTAAAGAGAAGCCTGCTTGTTCCTAACGTTTCCCAGCTGTGCTCAGAATTGGCTGAAGCATTTGGTGGCACAGGGAAGACGTTAGGTCACGCCAGAAACCAGCACGGTTTACTCACCACTTCCAGTTTTGATTCGCACCTCTTAGCGCAGGACTCTCAAGATACTCTGAATGCACTCACTCACTTGAACTTGGTGGTTACCGGGCCCAAAATGTCTTCAAGGTTTGCGATGATTTCGGCAGAGGATCAGCAACTGTATTGCTGTCCCAGTTTCCTACTCAACTAATCAGCAATTGTATTACTGTCCCAGCTTCCTACTCAACGGGTTCCCCCAACAACATGTGGGATGTGAAGTCTTCATACAACTTTTACTTTGAGTGGAGGCTAGAAAGAAGTGGTCCCATTGCATGGTGTTCCATGCACTATGTTCACTTGCTGTTCCTGCAGCTCTTTTCCTTCGCCACATCTCTGACTAGAATAAAGCATTTGCTTGTTGGGAGTTGGGATTGCATTTTGAGTTTGATTAATTTGAGCCATATAGAGTTTTTGGTCGAGCTTTGTGACAATCTATGCGGTCAAAAGAGCTCTCTTTGAATACATCAAATACCATTCTGAAATAGTTAGGTTTATTGGAGATTCTTTTTTTAAATAGTATTACGGCGATAGCATGAGTTTAGAGTTCATCATGGACCGTTACCACTCGCACATGTACCCTTTGATGCCCAGGGAGTGTTTGACACTGTTCAGCATTGACCAGGCATAGCATACAGAAAAGGAAAGGAACTGTGCTCTCTACGGATGACGTCTCACTGACAGTGGAGGAGCTTCTGACTTTTGAACCCCTCTGGTCGATGAGCAGCAACTTTTTGGATTTACTTCAGAAGGTAGATCACAGTGACGCGATAAGTCGCGCTGGACATACTTGGCTTCTAGTATCTCAACCAAGGAGTCAGGTATGATGTGATGGGGAAGATGTGTCATGTATCTAATGCAGAGTCCATTTCTCCCAGTGGTGTACAGTCAGCCTTAAACTCGAGGCAAACTTATCGAGATGTTTTCCAGATCCTGTATAATTTCACTGTTATTGATTAATCAATCAATCAGCCATTATCTTAATTAGTAGGCACATTTAATTATTTTTTTTAATCATGGTCAAATAATATCATAACCATATTAATTGTATTCTTATTATAGTATATTGACTGCAGGAAGCTTATTTTGAGTGCGGAAGAATTTGTTTATCAGCTATACAACACTGTGAGATTGATTTTGAAAATATTAAAGCTATAGCACAGCTTAGGATTTCAACTGCTTTCTTCTTCAATGCATAGATGGTGTACTTGATATAATCATTGAAGTATTAGTTTGCTTCACTCTTTTGAACAGGGGCATACTCCTCACTGTTGTGACCATAATAGCTTACTTAGCTTTAAGTAATGACACTCATTTGAAATTTTATTTAAATACATTTTTGGTACAACTGATGCAGTGGAAGTACACTTGCAGTCAAAACGGGTTGAAGACCCATACCATGTTGTTCCACTCATGTCCATTCCAATGTTTGGCCCCCCCCCCCCATTAAATCATGGCCCCTAGGCCCCCATTTTATGTTAAATAATTTGGGTCCCTTAGTCCCTATTTGAAATTAATTTTTCATGACATAAGTGACCAGCTATGAGAAAACCAACCAAACCAACCACTTGTGAAAAAAATTGAAAATTGAGATTTTAGTCTTAAACAAGAGAGAATTTTATGCTCATTTTGAACATTCCGTTGCTCACGGGAGAAGATACACCCCAAAACGCTTGAGGTGTTTTGATATACCGTCCAACGATATATTGAGTTTTAACGCCGCAATTGAAAATTGGAGCCGTCCGCATACGGTCCGTGTTACTACAGCTCAGCATTTTAGCCAGTAAATTATTAACGCGTGGATAAAGCCGAGTTTGTTTGCATAGCTAGCTACCGGGGAGGAGAACAAGTACACAGCGGTGTTCTAAGTAAGCAGAAGGGTTTAGAATAAGAGAACGAGTACACAGCGGTGTTCTAAGTGAGCAGAAGGGTTTAGAATAAGAGTAAATGTAAGGGAGTAAAAGTTTGTCCTGTATGGCTATAAGCTCTACCTTACTTCCATTCGAGTCGGAAGTATCAGCCTAGCACACATAGATAAGGTCGAGAATACCTTCAGTCCCAGCATTCACAAGGTCGCTGTCCATTCCCAAAAAAGGTAAGCGCTCTTATCTTTCAGTAAATGTCAAGTTCTGCATACCGGGCGCGGGAGTATCTATAGTAACCAGCAAGAATTATTCCACAGGACTTCGTACGCGGACGTCAGTTTTTGCTTTTAAGTTTTGTACCTTAAAAGTCCGTCCAATTGAACTAAAATTTGGTAGATAGATAGATCCAAGGCATTTGTCTAAGAAAATGAAAGAAAGAAAAAATTGAAAAAAATCGGACTTTTTGACTTTCAGGACCTGCACGCAATTTTGAATTAATTTTACAAGTGGTTTTTCTCATAGCGGGTCACAATTATCATGTTATTTAGAAGCACATAATATTATACTGCACTCATAAATGAAAAGAGATGCTTCAATGGTTTTGGATGATTCATTATGAGAAGGCGGGGGGGGGGGGGGGGGGGGGGGCCGCCGGAGTGGGGGCAAACACACAGAGGGGGCCCTATTTCATGTAAAATGAAGGCCACCAGCATAGCCGTAGTCTTTCATGCGAAATTTTGCATATTGTGATCTCCATAGAAGCATACATAGTTGATGTAGTGTTAGTCACATTCACCCTAGTATAAACTTATCACTCCCTGTTTAGCGTTCATGAATTTAGCTTTACTAAAGGTTCCATTTTTGTAACAAAATATTGCACTAGAAAATGGCCTTGAGATAGCCTCTGACTCGCTGTAAAGGTAATGCTAGCTAGGAAGTGATGAATAGATTCCTGATGAAAATATATTGGTGTTGCTGGATATTTTCAGCTTGCAGCTAATGTCGCAAACTGAGACAGTCAAAATAATATAGCTAGCTGTGTACAGTCTACTTATCCAGCTACATTACTCAGGGAAAAGCAGTGATATTTACTGATGATGAATTGGAGCGATGAGTTTGTAGCGGTAATCACTAGCTACTTTAGTTAAAGTAACAGTTTTGCCTTTTCATAAAAATCTCGTCGACTTTATACAGCACAAAACTAAAGTGTGATCTGACAGTGATCACATGCGACAATTTAAAATTGTAAGGTGACACTGAGTGTGAATAATAATTAGGTGACAATCAGTTTATAGTTTGTGGTTACTACAGGTTGATGCTGTGTGTGAGAGCATTAGTTGCGCTGCTACAGTTTAATGATTATACAGGGACGTATGCAATGGGGAGTTCAGGGGTTAACTCCTTCATAGCCCATGTAGAGCAGGGTACTACAACAGGATCATATCTAACATTGAGGCAGAGGAGGCCACCACCTACTCAAAATATTTCAGCCTTGTTAAAGATTCCATTATTCCTGTTATTCCTGACAAGCTTGAATCACTGCATTTTTTTCACTAACCTTGCTAAAAAGTGATGTAGAAATTAATGGTAACTTCATTCATCACACTCATGATTGAGATTGCTGTGAAATTATGTTGACGATTATTTCCGACTCGGTGATGTGGACTCAAGGAAACTTATAAGTGGACAAACTACTTAATTACTTTTATAGCCATCTCTCTTCTCAATTTTTATTTTATGGCCCTTCGTGTGCGTGTTTCTACAATACAGTCATTATTCAGTCTTCGTTCATTCATAGCTCGTAGCATTGTCGCCCGTGCAAACATTTAGCGCTTGCGCATTCTTTTTGATATGCCCATTTTTGGTTTGTTTACTTTTTTAAATGTATTTCTTTCCGAGTTCAAGTTCGGTGCTTGCCTGGTTATGTGACCATTGGAATTCTGCTGAAGTATGTAGTAACCTCCCATAATCTCTGAGAATATTGATAAGTCCTTCGGGGCCAAATGTGGGTGCATTCTTGCATAGTGCTTTATACTAACTATGCATACACGTTGGACGCTTTTACCTAACATTATTTATGCTGGGCGACATTGCGTAATGCCAGTTGAAGCAATACATGGCTTTAATTACCTTAGCCGCTCAATAAGCACTTTATGTATGAGCCCCTCAGGACTTGCACTAAAGAAGTGGCTTATATTATTAAATAAGCGATACCCAACAAATTGAACCCATATCTCAATTTTATTTAATAATCCATTCACTAGTGATTTTTTCAGGCAGAATTAAAAAGAGTGAAATTAATTCACTATATTATTATGCTTTCCCTATGATTTTACAAAACGTTTTTCAGAAAGTCTTAATTAAATTCATAGCTCACCATGTCATGTGCAAAAATTTAGCGCTTGGGCATTTTTTAATAAGCCCATTTTTTGGTGTTTGTTTATTTTTATTGGTTTAAGTTTGGTGCTTGCCCTGGTTATGTGACCTTTGGAATTTTGCTGGAGGATGAAGTAATCTCGTGAAATATTTGGGAGTAAGTCCTTCCGAGCCAAACATTGGTTTACTCTCCGTAGCGCTTTACCTTCCTCTCTATACACTGGGGACAGTCCTAATACCAGTTGAAGAAATACATAGCTTTAATTTCCATAGCCACTCAAGAAGCACTTTACGAATCCCACAAGACTGAAGTAGCAGCTTGTATAAAGAAACGATATCCCACAAATTGAACCGATTTTCTCAATTTTTTTAACAACCCTTTGATTAGTGAATTTATTTTTCAGGCAGAATTAAAATGAAGAGAAATTATTTGAAATTATTGTTGCAGAATTATTTAATCAAGGAATAATAATAATAATTCTTGAAACAGTTTTTCAGGTTATAAGTAACACCCATACATTCCTAGATCTCTATTCCTGAGCTCTATATATACATGTACCTAATATAGAGAGGTATCATTTGGTTCTGGCTTACTTTCTGAATCTGAGCTCTAATAGTTATTCACTGGAAATGTTGTCTAGAGCCTGTCCAGCTTCTTTAAGGTGTGCTACATTGTACTCAGAAGTAATTGTCTTAGGTCCAGTAAACTCATACTTATTATTTTAAATCCTTTCACTCACCTCTTTCAACCTCGGAGAGTCCAAAATAACTAACAAACATAAAGCATACAACTCCACATTGAACTGATGTGCCATTACCGTCTCATCAACATACTGAATACTTGATGTCACGATTTCCTCACTATCTAAAGTATACTTGTGTGAAGTTGATAGCTTGAACGTTTAATAATAAAACATTTATTGAACTTAATCCGACATTTTACATGTTAAGTTAAACATGACTTTCGTTAAACAAATTTTTGCAATTATGTATTAATTCAGCCGAAAATGAATGAATCATTGCATGCTTGACGCTGAATCATGTCTCACCTAGCAGTAAAAAGTTGTTTACAAGTTAAACATTAGAGTCATATTAATGAATTTTTTAAGGCACGTTATAAGCCAAGTCCCGTAGGATATGCTCAATATATCATTGTGCCTATAAGAAAATGTATCTAAGCAATCCATCTTTCTACAGAGTATGCAAAAGAACAGTATATTCTCATGTAACAGTAGTTATCAGTAACACTTAAGAAGAATATTTATACCTGATGTGAATCTGTAGCTGATATTATTAACAGTTGAGATGCACATATCATAGTACCATAATATGTATTACTTAATTATGGCCATGGAGCCAAAGAGTGAACAAGGTCTACATTAAGTAGGTAACTTCTTTGTAAAAATGGAATTACCAGCTTTTCTCATGTGCCTACAACCTCAATTCAATATGAGGGTAGAGGTTGTGCTTACATAGAGTGATTAGTTTATTGCTTGGATTATGTAAAGATATTTTTCTATTATTTGAGTCCCTGACAAATACAGGGAATCGTTAATATTTCCTGAATTGCTCCGCATTTTCAATTTGACCCCACCCTCTCATAGACCTCATGCAATCTCTCTTTTCTTAGTGTTATAGTATGGTTCCTCAAAAAGACCACATATTACCAAACAATACTCCACTGCATATATAACAGATAGTCCATTTGCTGCTGACTTTGACACAGAACATAAAGTTCAGATTGCCATGAGCAGTGGGATCAAATATTTAGTCACTAAAAATAAAACTGAGTTGCATTTTTAATTTTTCTATTTTTTTTGAAATTATATAGCACTATGGAGTTTTCTGAGAAGAATGTATTCAATACTATCAAACATGTAGCGAAATGGGATGTCCTGGCGATTCAACTTGGTTTCAGTACAGATCGTGTAGAGGTTATAAAGAGAGATACCAGTGATACAAGTGGATCTATAATTCGTCTTATTGGAGACTGGATAAGAAATGACAAAAAGGCCAGTTGGAAAACTTTAGCTGATGCACTGAGGCTGGCAGGACAGAACAAGCTGGCAGACTCTTTATACAATGAAAATTTTGCAGGTGATTAAACAATGTTGTAGTAACATTTACATTGATTGATATGTATTAGGTATGTCTTCTCCAGTCCCTGCGGAGATGAAAATCTGTGACAATGAAATTGTAAAATGTAGGTTAATATTTTAATAGGGTTGTTTAATTAAGACTGACAAGAATAGTACAATTCCTAAAATTAACTGTCTTAGCTGGATGAGGGAAAAGGGTTAGGGGTTGGGAGAGAGAGAGAGGGCGACATGGGTTCTCAGATAGATAACTGACTTCTTGTGATTTTTAGCACTTTTCCTGTGGGACTAAGGATGCTCTAAAATATCTGGAACATTTAAGACTGGAGAATCTTTTCTGTATTAGCTACATAACTGGTAAAGTATTAGTAACGTAGCACAATACATGAACTTTAGGACTGAAACTGTTGGCATTCTTTTTCTGATGCCTAATGTTGCATTAGGACTTCCATGATTCCACAGTTTGTCCTAAGTAGCTTCCGTAGATAATACCAATTAGCTAATAGGTTTGTTCTTGAAAAAATATTTTAAGATGCACCAAATGGTCATAATTGCCATAAAACCCTAGGATAGTTCACTTATGGGGCATTTCTAATGGTTGTATAGTACATCGTGTTTATTGGAAAAATTATGTCTTTTTAAATTTTAACTTTCAAGTAATAAAATTGGTCTAATTAGCTTTAATTGTTTCCAATGAATTTTGAAGACTCGGGAAAATCTGTGGAATGTAGGGTTGTAAATGTGTGTACTACAATGGGTGATGTGGTTGAAACAATTTTATTCTTACAGCAAAGCAGCCAGTTAGTACTACAAAAGTAGAACGACCTATAACTTCGCTTCACTCCAAGAGAGCTGGTTAGTTTTCACTTTTTGAGAATATTAATTAATCTTTGGTGCTTTTGTAGTATACTGAATATTAATATAATTTTTTTATTATTAAATATTGGCACTGATGTCAGCAGAAATAGACTTATATGCGGGTTATATTGGGAACGTATATATCACACTCACTCTATATAAATATATATGTGTATGCACATGTACAATGCATTTGTACATGTGGGTTCTTACATTCTTTATTAATTACACTATTACATACTAGTAGGGTTTTTAGTACAAATGGCG
>WLWI01005633.1_pt1 | contig 10428 bp, 8 predicted proteins | sample 6701501 | NCBI WGS metagenome assembly WLWI01 (sample SAMN12718690, study PRJNA515312) | sponge metagenome | isolation source: marine sponge | host: Mycale hentscheli | place: New Zealand: South Island, Marlborough, Capsize Point | collected 2014-11-01
CTTAGGGTTAATGCATTGTATCTTTTTCATATTCATACTGAAGAAGGCCACTGTATAGTGTGTCGAAACGTTTATGTTATAAATTCTATTAAAAATGGCTAGTGAAGTTCTAAATATTAATGATATGTATTACTCACCTAACACATTTTTCCCATAAGCTCCAGGGAATTATGAGTTGTAATTCCCTCTGTTTGCAGCAAAATTATGTGTCATGATTCTCTATTTTTAAAATTTGAATGTGTTGTTAGGTGGTTAAAAACAATTAATGTCTGCTAGCCTTGGATATTTATAGTCGCTAATGCTCCTTCTCTGGGCTGTGCCCTGGACACAGACCATTTGACCATAATATCTGCAGCACAGGCATTAACTTTCACTAATTTAACTTTTCACAGGAGCAGTGTTTGTCATAGCCTCAGTAGGTATGGCTGAATTCGAAGGAAATTTTGGGTCTACCAAAAATGTTACCTCTTGTTTTCGTAGTCTGGCCTCAAATGACTCGCTACAAAGAAATGTAACAGTTGTGGCAATAAATATTGATCACTCTGCAACAAGTAAGCCATAATATAAAATTGATTATTAAAAATATTTCAAACAAGTTAAAGCTCAAATTTGATCACCAATGAAGTTTAATGTAGTCACACTTGTCAATGTTGTTTTCAATAAAAATAATTCATCAGCTCCTCACATTGTACTTAATAGCCTCACTTTGATAAACTATTTGTAGTTACAAATAATACAATCAGCCCAGCCAATTTAAAGGGTAATTTTACTAGGAATGATGTATCCCAATAAGAACAAAACATCATACTGATGTAAAGGAATTTCTTTTACAATAACCAAATTTGCTAGATGTTTCTCTAAACAGCTGTTGTTCCATTCCAATAGAGTATAATATTCGTATATTTAGAATTAAATTGATTATTACCTAAAAATTAATAGTTGATTTTCTTTTAAATTCCTGTGAGTAATTTGATCTCAATATGCTTTATCGTTTTCTTTCTCATTAGCAAATAATGAAGACTATTTTTACAATAGTCAGTCATGGACATTTTCAGCACTTACTGTTGAGCACCACAGTGATATCTACTGTACTAATGCCACTATCATTGGAGATGATATAGAGGAAGTCAATGAAACCTTTATGATGGTCTTTAATGCTGGACCAGATAAATTTGTTGGGCCCAGTACAGTCTTACATCTAATTTTAGCTGATGGAGATAGTAAGTGAGAGTTAAGCAAAAACATTGTGGCTTCTTGACATATTTTCACATGTGTTCTCTGACTATGTTTATACTTACAAAACATCAGATTATTTTATTGACATTGAAATGTATAAAAATCATATATGTAGAAGCAACTCTGCATCTTGCAGGAAATGGGAGTGATATATTTTTTACAGAAGATTTTGGTGGCATTCCTATTTGTATGGGGTTGCACCCTTTGGGTCTTAAGGCAAGTGCTGTGGCAAGGTTAAAAGTTTTAAATATGGCAGGTAAGTTTAAACATAATAATGTTTATGTGAAACTTTTATGACAAAATTTAGTAATGCATTGCATGATTAATTTGAAGACATTTCAATTAACATAATTCAAACATAATTGTGGATACATCATTTTGTTTTTGCTAAGATGCCTATGTCCAGCTGATCCCTTTCACAGCAAACAAATATATGATCTAATAATGTGTAGCAAAATAAAGTTTCATGATTTTTTAGGAAAATATACTAAATTTACAGGGTATTAGCTGTTAAAGAATATGCCATGTAATTTTTTATGCATTGCAGTGGATTGAACCTTATTGGCTGGGTCCATTTATTTATAGTATTATCATGCCATTACAGGTCAGTGCATACAATTTTCAAAACTTATCTCACTTGCAGAGTATGACACAGCTCTAAAATACTGCTTAAGTCAAAATTATACATTGTCAGATTCAGATGTATTTAGTATGATGAATAGCATGGGTAACCGTGCTATTACTCGCTATTATAATAATAGTAGGCCAGCTTTTTGAAAATAAAAATCATTTGCACTGTAACTATACTGTATCCTCACTCACTATCTCTGTAATACAGGATTAGCTTTCTCTGGAACTTTGTTTTTAACGTACGCTCCACCTAATCTGTTGAAAAAATTTCCGTCTAATACGGGTAGAACTACTGCGATAAAGAATAATAGTCTCCAACTAAACAACTCAAACTGTATGTTTCTGAGGCTCTCGCAAAAGTAAATAGAACTAGTCTTTCACTCATCTCAACATTCAGAATAATATCAAATGATAGACTTTACATCATTAAGATCCATCAGGTGGTACATGTCAGAATTATGATATTTTCTCACAAAAATATAACTGCCTGTATAGCTTATGGTATGCATTACTTCAGAATTAGTATATACATCATAACTTAGCTGCTTCTAAATAAAAAATAAGACGATTTAAACATACTTATATATTAATGCTAAAATAAGGATGACAAGTAGTTAATAGTATAAAGACCAACATTAGCAAGCATATCACTGTAGAAATCCAATGCTCAGTTCACAAATACTAACAATACCTATTTAATGTCTGCTATATGTAATATTACAGGTAACCCAGTAAGTGACTTAATTTTTCCTTTAATCAATCCCACCAAAACAATTTGCAAGACTTTTTTTTATGGAAGAGATTTTGTAGTGACCACAAACACCAGTCGAAATTTTATCATCAATTGTTACAGCTGCCCAAATCAAGAGTTGCATATAAATATTCTTAATATAGATAGTAAGTTATTAGTTATAATCATTTATAACTTAAAAACCTATTGATTATATAGTTCACTAACTAAATTACTTAATTGAGATGGGAGCCTAATCACCACCAGTATATTTGTTAGTCAGTTAAAGATATTGTAATCCTACAATTATTTGCAAAAAAAAAATTCCTACATATGACAAAGTGATATTAATGATGAGTAGTATAAATAATAGTTAGAGTGTGGTACCTTGAAATCTGCGGGATTTAGAAACTTGAAGGTTCCTGGGGCTGTAGGGTCCGAGCGTAGCGAGGCTGCTACTAGGAGCCTGAGGGTTTCTAAATCCCACAGAATTCTATGGTACCCCCACTCTAACTTTTTAGAACATGAGGATATGCTAAAAGTATACTACAGTGATAGAATAGAAGTAACTAACTTTGACCGCTCATCTTGCTTGGGTGAACTTTGGTGTTCAGCGTGGGGAATTTGTAAGGAAGTTGGCGAACTAGAATTAACAACAATGCAAAAAGAATAGAGTGACGATTTTGATTTAGACCCTGATTATGATAAGATTTTTCTTCAGTGCAGCTTACATGAATTCTCTAGTAATTAAGTCTTTTACAATACCCCTAACCAACCGATTTGCTCCGCCAAAATCACAGAAAGAAGTCAAAGAAGCCAGAAAAACATGCATGCCTAAAAAGACCAGGGATGATATGAAGTATTGCCACAGAATTTGGCAAGATTGGACCAATTACCGAGGAATTACTACTAAATTGACAATTCTAGTAGCTAATCTCACCATTCCACTTCTAACTTTTACCAAATTAGCTAATCATCACAAATCCATATATCAATGCTACACTTAATAAATTAACATAATTATCAATGTAACTTATTGTCAACTAATAAAATTGTCACAGCTTCGCAAAAGCGGTAAAAAATAAACATAAGATATTTTCAAAAATTATTATTTCTTGGCAATAAGTAGCAACTATAGCCGCAGGTGAGTATTATCTAAGTTCTGCAGGGTGTGATTCTAAGTGAATTAGATTCAAGCAATGGACCAATCAAATTGACATATTTAGTCACACTCTGTTCTAACTCTGTTCTGCAAGTAAAGTTCTGTATAAAATGTGTGTAATTATTCTCTCCACATTTATCTACACTTTGATTTGTATTGATTACCAAAATAATAAATACAATTCATATAACAGATATTCCCATTAGCTATAGCTAGTATACTTACCATTTAGCTGTTAAGAATTTATCAAATTGTTACTGTAAACTAAGATATAACTTCAGATCAAGTGATGTCTTGAAAATCTATGAAATTACTAATTTGATAAGGGAGGTCTTGTGTACATTCCTATTTAATTGAGGTAAAATAAATATATGTATTCTCTCTCTTTCATAGTCATTTTTTTTTAATACAGGATTTAAAATGTTTTCAATTCTGTATTGTTTAAAAAGAGCCTGTAAAAGAAAGAGAATACATCTAATGAGTAAAAGAAAGCTAAGGAAGAAATTATGACGTAAACTTTATGAAAATTGCCAAAATTTTTAACATCTATTTTTTATCAAATCATCCAATCTTGGTATAACTGTTAAATAATTTTTTTGAAGGATCCGAAATTTCCGCTCTTCTTCACACACTGGTTCTACCTCTTCCCAAAAGGCATTCCTGTACAAAAAAATTAAGATTAATTATATAGCATATTCATTCACTACTGCTCTTAATTGATCAATTCATTGCCTATGGCATTTTAATTAGATATAATGACCTCTATTCTTGTGTACCTCTATGTTTGTTATTATTATATATGCATCTTAATATAAATATTATGTATAGGTACTTATTATATATTCATGTTCAATATAAACATTATGTATAGCAATGTATTATAACATGGTCATATTAAATTGTGATAGAAATTTACATCGGATTTATTCAAAATAAATATACTTATTACGAAAATGCAACTATATTCTCTTCAACTGATGGAGTCTTATTAAATAGAACTGAAATTTGCATCATAATATATTCAGGAATTCTTTCAGGAGAAATTTCCCTAAACATTGGCTACAATTTAGTACCAAGAAATGGTATAAAATATTGTTAAACATTTTATTAGTTCATACACTTAGAACTTTTCCCACAATGTTGAGTTACCATGTTACAAAGAGCTTATTAAGTATATGAACATGCCATATAATAAATTCTAAAAATGCAAAGTAGATAAAAGGTGTGTTGATTTAGCATGTCTCCAGAAATTTAAATTTAAGACACTTTAATTAAATTAATTGATAATTCTCATACTGCCATTGGCAGTTCCTCTTTGTAGTGAAGAGATAAAGTTAACAATAAATAAAATAAAACTTAAAATAGCTGACTTTTAAATGATATTTTATTACTATGCAGACTTTCATCCAAAAACTATATCCTTGCAAAATGAAGATAACAACCAATATTTCAATTTAAGACAGAACAATACCAAGAGTTGTCTCTTATTTAATCTCATAAGTAATGGCAATATAACTGGATATAATGTCAGATATTCTATTTCATTAACCCATGGTTATTCATTTGTTGAATATGAAGTTCAAACTGCAGAAATTAATTTTATTGAAGGAAACTGTAAGTAAAAATGAAAGAGGTAGTCATATTTATAGTTTTATAGCAAGTACCCAGCCACTCTGTAGTGCTTGATGTAATTAAGAATGCTGTAGTACAAGATGTATTTATCCATGGTTTCCCTCTCCTCAACCCTTTCTTCGCAACAACACAAACTAGACAGTCAGCCCTGAATTCACTCACAATTGATTAGGAACTTGATAATTGATTAACATTGTCACCTCTTTCATACTCAGAGCCCTACTACAGTATGTCTGACTCCAGTTATATAAACTGGAGGCTCCTGCTAGTTGCAGGGTTTTTCTTTGTTCAGTTCTGTTACTCCATTGTTCTCACCCTCTTTCCAGCCTAATAGCTGTATCACCTCAGTCACTTGCTTAGCTTGTAGTCGATTTTGTCTATTAATTATAGTTAAATATAACGACAGTCTTGCAGTTAGTTACTTAGTTAGCTATCTGACCTTATAGCCTTTGATTCTGTATAGAGTGACTCTGAGTTTAGTTATTAGTTAGTGAGTTAGATTCCACTTGTTGATAGCTCTTAGTAGCCTGAGCCTTACAACCTCAGGTGGCCCTCACCCTCTACTTGAAAGTCACAAAGCTAGCTATTTTTGTAGTCAGTTGACTTGTCGCACAGACATTCTCAGGTTTTCTTATTCCTCTCAACTCACAGATTCCTTTCTTCTCCTTAGTCTGTCTCTCCTACTTCTCAGAATCTCTGTCCTTTCTGATTATTTTCTTTCACTTCTTCATTGAATCAGTAACATCAGTCAACCTTTTCTCACCTGAATCTACGTTTCTTGACTTTTGCTTTCTCCTGCTTCTCTGCCTTTCTTTTGCACATGATTTGTGGACTATTGTTTGCTACTGTTAGTGAAAACTCATTCCCAACAGAATTCAGCAAATGAATTATTCATAGTACAGACTTCATAGCACTGCTTGCCTGGCCTTGTTTTACCAAGTGTACTGTAAAAATACTGCATAGTTTACCATGTAGTAACCTCTAATTCTGGAACAAAATACAAACCACATGTACAGGGCAAGACCTATGAAGAAAGAAAAAAGCAGGTACAATACAATATGTTAATAATGCACTCCAGGCTCAACCAAATTGCTAGTTCTGGGCGGTTCAATGGTAAGTGTGCGACCAACGGAGTTGGCGGTCAAGCTGCGCTTCTTTGCCACTGCTTTCGAAGTTTATTCAGGTAATTCTGTTATTGTTAACTTTTCATGCCTAATCATTGCTATTATTTAGCTGCTAAACCAGAGAAGAGGGCTACAATGCATGGGTCCACTTCCGTAGTCTGGGACCAGAGACTTTAGATTCTCTGATGCTAACTGAGAATGGAAAGGGTTATACTGTGCACTACAGTTAGATGTAATTTCTGTCCTATTTTTCTGTAAAAAGAGTCTGCTCGCTCGCCATGCATTTGTGCTATTCGAGCGCACCACTAGTCTTCCTTACTTTTCTCTTTCAGGTAATGACAATGTTTTGCCAATCAGCTCACGAATTATTCATGATAAAACACCTTCATGAAGATGCACTCACCGTCATTGTCATCACCGTTACTGACACACAAGTGTATTATTTATAGACAGAAGATTATTAAGCAACATCAGCATATTCTAATAAGTATGTGTACTCCTATTAAAAAAGCATGGGTATAATTATGTATAAATATACTATTTGACAATAATCAGTTTATTAGTTAATATCAATTCTACTAGTTATTTATGAATACATAAATTGTAGATGTTACATTACGCATCATGGGACCAAGGACCATTATGGTGGACCCAAGAGAGTCTGACACTTATACTTCCTGCATAAGACCTACCAGCTCTGGTGATGTACTTCGTCCAGTAATTGTTCATGTCAACTTAACTGATGAAAATTTCAATCGTAAGATCTTTGCCTCTAATTATATATAAAGGATGGACTAATTAGTATCTAATTACAAATTTATTAAATGTTACCACTTTTTGCTTATTAACTGTTACCATTGGCCTAACTGACGAACATTTAAATCGTAAGATACTAGTTTTTGTCAGGACAACTAATTGCAATGTACAATAAGTTTGATTGTTGCTTGCATTATCTATCTATTTCCCAGTATAATAAATGTTGCTACTTATTTGTTTATCATTACTGCAGCACATCCATTTCAAAGCAGAAATATATTTAGCACTAGAACTATTAACATACCCCCAACTTCTGGGGGTAACTTTACACAGTATTGTGTGGTCATGAATTTTTCACAATTCCCTATAATATCCAGAAGGACAGAAGTGGCCAATGTATTCTTTAATCCAAGCACTCCAGATTTATTTCAAAATAATGAACACAGCATAAAAATAGTGTTCACTAATCCACGTAAGAAATATTTATGTATTAACTATAACAAATACTTGTATAGGCTGACTAATTTTCCCATGATTTCAATTCATTTTGCAGTTGTAACCATGGTCACAGATTATCAAGAGCATAGTTTAAAATTCATTTTTAGATATTTTTGAGTTATTTTTTTTCTTTAAGAATAAAATACGTTTTTTTAATTCTGAAGAAGCTGCTGAAGTCATATGGCTACTATGTCTATTTGATCTAATTTAGACAGCTTTTAGTAATAAATACTGAGAGACTACAGTTATGTTGTTAATTACTCAGTTACATAGTACATACAGCAGTTAATATATTTTTACCAAATAGCAATATTATGTAATTAAATTATTATTAGCTATCATGTTGTGTCCATCATTGGAGTCTCCTGAATATGGATCAGTACAAATAAGTAGCCATGGCACAGAGTATAATGCAACATATAGTTGCTTTCAAGATTTTTACTTGGTTCCTAATTCTAACACGCGAATTTGTAATGAATCTATATGGACTGGTATTGATCCAAAATGTGGTATGTTGCATACATAATTGTTAAAACTCTCTCTCACTTTTTCTTATATATATATATTATATATATGATATATGTAATAGTTAAACCAAGTACAACTCCTGCAATGAAATATCTAGCATAGAATAAACCACTTATACTCTCCAGAGTAATATGGCAAGATATTTCACTCTCTGGCTTGTGAAAATAAATTAGCCAGCTATATAAACACTCTGACTCATGTATTTATTCCACACTTAGATATCTTCACAGTGTTATTTTTAGGTAAGTGACACTTGAGATAACTCATGTTATCACAAGTGTTACCTCATGGCTGTATTGCACAAGAAGCACCAAGGGTGAGAACCCTCAGTCCCTTTGTTTTACTATACACTAAGGCCAAAAGAATAAGTAATATTAATGTGAATATGCAATAATGTTCATGCACCTCAATGTGTGAAGCTTGAGCAAGTCGATATGCAACTCATGCAGTGAATCTGTTGAAGTTAATGCTGTTGTCTTCATAAGAGAAACTTAACATACGAGTGACACTCACCTCACCAGTAGTTTCAATGGGAGACTCCAAGCACTCCGGTAAACTGCTGAGAATAATGTAATGCAAAGCTACCATGAGCATAGCAGCAAAAAAATTATTTGCTCACGTGAGTACAACATCATTACCAACAATCACTTTTACGATCGTAAGACTAAAAATAACTAGAAAAATATTTAAAACGATAAATTCTGGCACTTTTATAAAATGGACTTAAAATGTCCAGTACAACACTTTGATTCTTCCTAAATCTTTAGGAGGCTATCATCTTCAAGATCCATGCGACAGAAATACTGACTGACTGACAAACTGAGTACTATAACCCTCTCACGCATGCGCACTGAGGGTTAATGAGCTTGCATAATACAGTAATACAGTGTGAAATAACATTGTGGTTAAATAACATTGTGAAGATATCTAGCATGGAATAAAAATTAATGTACATATTTTATATTAATTTATTCAGTGAGACGCTGTAATCAGCCAGAGAGGCCAAAAAATGGAATAGTTTATGTACATTCAAGATTAACAGGATCAGAAATACACTATGCATGCCTAAGTGGCTTTAGCTTAATGGGTGCAAGTATGGCACTGTGTAGAGAAAATGCAACATGGTCACAACCTACCCCGCAATGCAGTAAGTATGATAAATGCAACTTGAATTTGTCTTAATATTATTTGGGGGAAAACGTTGAAAATGAGTTTCTTTCTTTTGTTATGATCACACACACATGCACACACGTATATACTATTATGTCCTATGTATCACTCAATTATTCTTTTTTTTGTAGATTTGTCATGCATTCATCTACTGGAAATACCATATTTAATAATAATATTGTTAATGTTCAGTGCTTAAGTGCAATTTTGTGAACAGTTTAGTCCATTTAAATTAAATTGGTGAATATCATAACAATTCCATTTTTTTTTTATTTCAAGAAAAAGTATATAGATTTTAATAAATTGAAAGCATAGAATACTTCAAAAATTAATTACTATAATATTGGCTGCATAGCATGTATGAACAGATTTAAGGCATCAAGCACTTTTTCAGAATCAAAGTGATAGGAATATAAACTTTAATATCCTCTTCTACATTCAGATCACTTTTACCCCAAAGATGCCGCTGTAGTGTCACTCTGACACCCAGAAAGCTAAGACCCCAGGCTAATCAGCCAGCTAATCTATGTATAACCCAGTTTTTCATGTAGTTTGAGTTGGGTTTTAATGTACAAAACAGAGAACTATGAGCGAATAGGAGAGTAATGAAGAATAGTGTGTGTATGCATGTCTATAATATGATTACATGTATTTTTTCTAGCATTTTTTCTGGAAAATAGACATGAAATAGCTTAGTGGAATAATTCTAGAATAGTATAAGCATTTAAAAGAATAATAAAGGGAAATGAGAATAATCAGTCCATACAATCCTTAATTATATAGGAAAATCAATAATGCATTGTATTTCTCGTTTTCTTTTACATGTACAACTACAACATGTATATAGCAGCTGGTCTGTGTTGGCCACTTTGTAATTGCACTTCCACAATGAAAATAAGTTTGAAATACTGGGAGAGCTATTAGCTCAGGCTAAGAGTCAGCAAGTCATCTGGAAATTATGC
>WLWI01005635.1_pt1 | contig 10423 bp, 7 predicted proteins | sample 6701501 | NCBI WGS metagenome assembly WLWI01 (sample SAMN12718690, study PRJNA515312) | sponge metagenome | isolation source: marine sponge | host: Mycale hentscheli | place: New Zealand: South Island, Marlborough, Capsize Point | collected 2014-11-01
GAAATAGGAAGTTGCCACACAATAATATTTAACACCTTCTTTACTGATTCCGTCACCTGCTCTAACTTTAAACCCAAACTCTCCATTTTTCATCGGAGTGGATGATTCAGTGATGTCCCTGCCATTCCTATACCAAGTATAACGAGGTAAAGGACATCCATAGGCCCGACATGGCAATACAAGATTTATTTTATTTTGCTGGGAATGCTCCAAGTTAATCACTGTATCTTGTGGTTCACCATCCAGACAAAACGTGGGAGCCATACTAATATCACAGGAAATTAACACTTTGTCAGATGTATAATTTAAGGCTGCTGCTGTGAAAAAAGAATGTTAGACCCATAATGGGCTGTCATTATATGGCAATTCTTACATTGTTCAGAACCTAAATTTTGTGAACAGAAAAAGGACTACTATAATAGTCAGAAATTACATTTACCTTTTAGTGCTTCGGTAAGGACTGGGAATATAACTGCATATAGCAAACAGAGGTCCATTGCTTCTTTAATCAAAATCGCAACTGCGTGCGTGCGGTAGACGCAACTATGCGTAGCCCAGACCCTTTACCAAACCGCAAACGTATACGTAGCAGTGGATGTACAGGACGAAATTGTTTACCTTTGGTTTTGTATATGAGGTCCTAAATATTTATGGTTCCATTAGATAATGTTGCTATGTTATAAATTATGAGCTATAGGATCCCTCAGGCCCTAAGTAGCATCAAGATGCTACAACCTACAATTTTCAGTACCCTAACTAAAAACAAACGTCCATAGTTCCAATAATATTAGCTATGTAGTTACACTCTGCAACCTAACCCCCCCCCCTGCCCTCTGGTTTCCCACAATTAGCTATATAACCTATAATATATCTAACAGTGTGTAGGAAGATGTTTCAGTATGGAGGGGTGGGGGGGGCAAAGTCCAGACCCCGGAGCCCCCTTCCTATGCCACTGACATTTATAGGGGCATAGGAAGGGTGGTGGGCTCAGGAATTTACATGAACTCTCCTTTCAAGCAAATGATCCAAAGGTGCTATATATGTGCCTATTCCTTTTAAATTCTCTAAAACTAAATTACACAACTTCTCCAAATTTATTAAAGTATTTTACTTTAAATTAACTCCAGTAGCAATAATTAACTATAGTTTTATATAGTCACAATGCTCAACAAATAATATTGCATAGTTACAGGCTACATAATATTAGAAGGTGTCTTCTCTTCTGATTTATCCAGTCATATTGTAGAAGACCTGGAGATACAGGCACAATAACAACGCTGGCAAGAAAGTTTAACAGATATACTTCATGGCAAAAACATTACCTCAGTTTCTTTATTATCCCCACAGCTAAAAGGGTTATTACTGTGGCAATTAGCAAGACTCCTCCCACTCCACCCACAATACTCCCAATTAGGACAACATGTTGACCTACAGTAAGAATAGCATAGTAAATAGTCAAAGACGGTAGAATTACAAAGTACGTTTGGTTAATTAAGGGTGTTGATCTCTCCATGAAAGTTGTTGGCATTGTCATTGTACTTCCAGAGGGTGCGGCTAAGAATAGAGGAAAGAATGCATAAAGATTACTTCATTAGTTTTTTTAACTGGTACCAATTTGGTGATAAGAAGTCACATTTCGAACTCCAGTCGTCACTGTAGCAACTAGAGTGTAGTCACTGTCAGGCACTAGTCTTTCTTCGAGTTGAAATTGAAGAGTGTTGTTAACTTCGGTGTAATTTTTTTCTCCAATGTTACACAATCAAGTTGCTTTCTCAATGAAGAATGGTCAGTAGAAGCTTAGCTTGTTAGTACTCACAAAAAGGAGGAGGCTACAGGAACAGGAAGCAACCAATCCATTTAACCACAAACAGATTAGTGATGAATGGCGTGCTCTGATGTTTGTAGGTATTTTGACATGTGAGACATCTGCTTGTTAATAACATACAGAATGTCTCAGTCCCACTTACCGATATGAACTCACTACTCATTATGAAAGGCAAGACTAATTCAGCTAGCTAGCTAGTGTCATTTTTACCTTCGCTGAAACCATGGTCCCAAAAATGTGGTACCCCAACTTAGAACTTCAGCTTGAAAGTCATTTACTGGAACTGAAATATAATTTCACAACAAAACTAATACAACATGATATTATTTGAATTGCTCAATATGTATAAACGTGATCCTTACCCACAGGTAGCCCAGCGACTACAGTGGTAGAAGTACTGTCTCCTATGGTATTGGTGGCAATCACTGAAAACTCTATTTCTCTGCACTGTGTAGCAATACTTGGGATTGTGTGGGTGTGGTTAAGGGCTAGACTTGTGAACATCCTGCTATTTCCTGTGGCAACTTCAGTTTCCAATACAGTATAGTTTAGGATTGGATAACCCTGACTGGTAAAGGGTTCTTCTCAGTCCAATAGGATCTCAGTGGCAGACAGCATCATCATCCTCACTTCAGGTGGGAGGGGTAGACCATATTCAACATTACACTTATGATAATTATACTAACTAATGGTCATCTTTCTCAGTCACTTACCAATGATAGTCAAGGTGGCGTTGTCAGAAAGAAGGACTTCTGGTACAGCAAATTCACGGCACCTCACAGTAGTGCCAATATTCAAGTCAGGGAAAAACATTTGCATAATTCATTTCTTCATCGTGAGTAAAGTTTATCCCATGCCTTTCAAATTCATTTTGATGTGAGGCCTCTTAACTAACAAAAAATTGCTATAAGTCTGGAAAGTACACACTCCAAGGGACATCAATAGGGTGGTTGCTAGAAGGGATGCAGGAGAAGGTAGCAGTTGTATTCTCTGGTAAAGTTTGATTGTTGGGCAACCAGAACAGCTGTTCACACAGCACTGTTCACACAGCCCAAATAATCGCATAAAAAAGTATACTGTTTTGTAGTGTAGTTTGTTCCATTGGAGTACAATTGTAAGTAAACAATTCCTGAATACTTCTACACTGTGTCAACACTTGAGAATGGTAAAGCATTTAGAAGACCATAAAAGAACTGGTATTTTTGGTTCTCTCGTGTCTGGTTAAGAAGCTAGACCCTTTACAAAACCATAGGATGAGTGAGATCATTTGGGCTGAGCTTTTCTAGAATTAAACTGCTGCAGTCTCCCTTTAAAATTGCAAAATTTTTGTAGCATACAGTATTCACAATTTATGTCTCAGATTGCTGTTGATGTTGTTGTTGTTGTTGCTGCTGCTGCTGCTTCAACAGCTGACAGATAAATTGAGAAAGAATTATTGTATGCCAGTATATCTAAAAATACCAATAAAAAGGTGTGTTGATAATGACAAATGAAGAAGGAAGGTGTATTGGAAGGGGAGCTAGGAGGATCTATAATAATTTTTTGTATTGTGAAAACTCACATCAGTAATTTATGGAAAGCTGGTTTCAAAGTATAACTGTAATTGAATAAGTGTTGGCTTCAGATTTACTAAAAAAAAAAGAACTGAATCCATCACTTCAAAATTGTCAACTATAGCTACTTTTACAGAAAGAATTTGATGAAATTTTAGGATTATAACATTTTAATTAACCTCCTGTAATGTTTAAAAGCAAAAGTCATTCCAGTTCATTTACTAACCCACATCCACAGAAGCCGGGTTGCTTGCTAATAAGTATGTGCAGTGTCTGGCAAAGTCAACTAAAGTTTCAGCTTATGAAATGTTGTTTTTTCCATTTATAAATATAAATTTTAATACAAATTATATAGCTAACTGGTATATTGAAGCTAGCTATGGCTTAGTGTGGACAACTTCACCAGAGTCTGTGGCCAATCGCACACCGAATTGCAAAATAAACAGACTAGCAAGACTGATACAGAGCACATGCATGTATGGAAATCCAGGATGAGTCTATACCTAGCCAGCCGGCTCATTGCAATCGCCCACAAAACACAAAGCCAATGCGGCTCACAACATGATACAACTGAAAATAGAGTGTTTGTGCATATAGTTGTCTCCTGTCCTCTCTTCCTGTCTTCTCTTCTGTTTATTCCTTGTCCTCCATCTCTGCTCCACTTCCTTCTCTTTCAATCGAGAGTGGACCTACAGTTATAATAATTAATAAAATATTAATAGTAGGAATAGTAATAATAATAGTAGTAGTTACAATAATAATAATAATAGTAGTAGTAGTAGTAGTAATAATAACAATAATAATAATAATAATAATTGTAAAAACTAGTGGTGTGCTTGAGCACAAATGGCGAGCAAGCCTAAAACTACACAATTGTTATATGATTGATTTTAACTTCTAACACTCAAAGCTACTAATAATAAGGTCGAGTTTTTAAATTACATTTATACTTAAAGGCATTTCAATGCCATATTAACCCCTCCCAGCAACTGTTTGAATTGAAAAAAAATACAACAAAATTATTTTTTAAATGTTATTGTGATTTGCTTGAACTAAGTAGTAGCTAAAACGCACAATACTTGCACACAACTGGACATGCTAAACCTGAGGATTCTGTTTAGTGAAGTTTGGGACGGGGTCGACCACTGAACTAACACAAAAGTATGCAAAGGTCAAAGTAGATATGACATACGTACATCCCCACATATATATAAACAAATATCCCCAATTTTCAATTGCGTTACCCATGATAGTGTCTCGCTCGCTTCACTCGCTCGCCAATAATACCTAATGTGTTGATTACTCTACCTTTAGTGGCTTTGTAGTTCAACATCACGCAGAAACATATTGCAACCAGCACTGCTACTAGAAACAGTATGAACACGCCTCCAATCACACCTCCTATTAATCCACCCAGAAGTCCTAGAACATAAAGGTACGTGCCATAGTCAAGAAAGAGATCAAGATAGAGAGAGAAAGAAAGAGAGACAGAGATGGTCACAGTGAGCACTAGAACATACTAAATTGAGTTAATATTTACAAGAAAAAAATTGGCTCCACCAATTCCTCTCTTTCTTTACAAAGGAGAACATACGTACCAATTGAAGGAGAAGATTCTTTTGCCAAGCACAAAGTATTTCATGAAGCAGACCATTAAGAAATATACATGATCAATTTGCTATAAACAATAAGCAATCTATAACTTACCTGTGTTAGATTGAGGAGACAACACTGTATCGGTAAAACATAACAGTACAATTGATAAGGTAAAATAAACTAAAGTACTAAAAACTTCACATTTAAAAATTGAGGAGCACATAATCAAGTAAATTAGCTATGGAATATGTTACAAGTAGAATCACTTTCTACCACATATTGTACAGTCTATACTGCAACAATCACACCTCCTATCAATCCACCCAGAAGTCCTAGAACATAAAGGCACGTGCCATGGTCAAGAAAGAGATCAAGATAGAGAGAGAACAAAGAAAGAGAGACAGAGATGGTACAGAGAGCACTAGAACATACTAAGTTGAGTTAAGCTTTACAAGGAAGATTCTAGGCTCCAACCAATCCCTCTCTTTCTTTACAAAGGAGAACTACGTACCAATTGAAAGAGAAGATTATTTTGCCAGCACAAAGTATTTCATGAAACAGACCATTAAGAAATATACATGATCAATTCGTTATAAACAATAAGCAATCTATAACTTACCTGTGTTAGATTGAGGAGCCAACACTGTATCTGCAAAACATTACAGTACAATTGATAAGGTAAAATAAACAAAAGTACTAAAAACTTCACATTTAAAATTGAGGAGCACATAATCAAGTAAACAAACTATGGAATATGTTGCAAGTAGAATCACTTTCTACCTCTTACATCATGGGATACATGTACAGTCTATACTGCAACACTTGCCGTGTGGGGAATATATATTTACATCTTACCAAAGACAATCTCCGCAGTTGCATTCCCAGTCACTGTAGTTACTACAGCAATGAGCGTGTAGTTGGTGTTTGGCATCAGCTTGTCCTCGATGGTGAAGGTAAGTGACGTCGGGTTTCCAGAGAAATTGGTCGATGCAACCAACATACTCTCATTGCTGTCCAGTTGGATCGCCCGTAAGGTCAACTCAGCTTGCTGGTAATCACAAACAGGAGGAGGCTACAACAAACACATTGGATCATGAGTCACTTGAAAATGATACAACCAATGGCAGTGCAGACTGTTAGTGCAATAGTTACATAAAAGTTCAATGGGGCAATACGTCTATGCTGTCTTTCAATCCACTCCTGGCATGTATGTCCATTGAATATACTATAGGCATTCAATACCTTGTGTTTATTCAACAATACAACAGGACAAACAGAGTGGGTATTGAACTTATCCAATACATTCAAGGAAAGGCAAAATACGACATATTTACCAGAATCAGCTCCTATGAAGCAGTGACTATAATTATTAATAGGATGGCTATGGTTATGGCTCACTGGCATTGTCTGGTATTGTTTCCATCCCGATATTCCCCCTGGAGTCTAGTACTAGGGAAAATTAACTTTTGTTCCTAACCATCTTCTCCAAACAATTGCACATGTACTGAATTTAAATAGTAACGAATAGCCATTTATATTAATGCATCATGTAGTGCTGACAGACAAATGTATTGCTCAACTTCCAAATAGTGCAGGTCTCTTTTCTGAGTACTTCTAAAGTAGACAATTACCAAGAGTCAATACCTTCTGAACCCAGCAAAATCACACCGAATAGCACTTAGCTTCACCCATTTAATGTACAACACACATTCATATCAATTGAAGTTTGAATGCATCTACTGAAAACCAACTTCTATTCTTTTACTGACATCCTTACCCTAACTGAGATCTTCACCTCTGGGTCTCCATTACTTTTAAAGCGAACCACAACTTGAAGGTTACTAAAGTAGTTTTGTGGAGCTAAAATAATTAGAGAAAGTTAAAAGATAATTGAATAATTTCAAAGAAACATGTTACCAATTGGGAAGCCGGTAACAACAGTGGTTGCATTACTGTCTCCTACAGAATTAATGGCTATAACCGCAAACTCAATATCAATGCACTGAGTAGCAACACTTGATGTATTGTGGTAGTAATTGAGGGTGGAGCTAATGAATTGCATACGTCGTTCACTGGCAACTTCCGTCTCCACTACGGTATAGTTTAATATGGGATAACCCTGACTGATAAAGGGTGTAGTTTGTTCCATTGGAGTACAATTGTAAGTAAAAACAATTCCTGAATACTTCTACACTGTGTCAACACTTGAGAATGGTAAAGCATTTAGAAGACCATAAAAGAACTGGTATTTTTGGTTCTCTCGTGTCTGGTTAAGAAGTTAGACCCTTTACCTAACCATAGAATGAGTGAGATCATTTGGGCTGAGCTTATCTACAAACAAAAAGAATTAAACTGCTGCAGTCTCCCTTTAAAATTGCAAAAATTTTTGTCACATACTGTATTCACAATTTATGTCTCAGATTGTTGTTGTTCTTGTTGTTGTTGTTGTTGCTGCTGCTGCTGCTTCAACAGCTGACAGATAAATTGAGGAAGAATTATTGTATGCCAGTATATCTAAAAATACCAATAAAAAGGTGTGTTGATAATGACAAATGAAGAAGGAAGGTGTATTGGAAGGGGAGCTAGGAGGATCTATAATAATTCTTGTATTGTAAAAACTCAGATCAGTAATTTATGGAAAGCTGGTTTCAAAGTATAACTGTAATTGAATAAGTGTTGGCTTCAGATTTACTAAAAAAAAAGAACTGAATCCATCACTTCAAAATTGTCAACTAGCTATAGCTACTTTTACAGAAAGAATTTGATGAAATTTTAGGATTATGTAATAGTTAGAGCATACACGCTCAGGTACTGGTGGATTTAGTGCACTGAAGCCCAAGGGCCGTAGGCCCGAGGGCTTTGTGCACTAAAACCACCAGTACCTGAGCGCATGCTCTAACTATTTTAGAACCCGTTTACCCAAAGCGGCCCACAGTTTCCACTATCAACTTGGTTTATCTGCATTTTCGCACAAATATGGCGGTGTCAAGCGAATTTCCGGCCCAAATTATAATTCAATTAAAATTCAATTGAAGCACACCTGGCAGGTTTACTTTAGCATTGTAGCTGCCAGCTGTTATCTCCAGATCTAACTCTACCCTAGGCTGCTCTGCTCTGTGGTAAACAGTTAAGCAGCTAGCTATTGTAAATTCCTGTGGTATGAGGTATGAGCGGTCAGCAGGAGAGTTGTCAGGAGAGTTGTCCGAACTAGGGCTGGTGGCTGGTCCTGTATAGGTCGGATATGAGAGGGTAGTAGACCCTCACATATCATATCCAGGCCTCACACAGCTTTATCCGGCCTATTCTATTAAACTAAAACTCAAAAATAGCAATACCCCAAGGGTGGTTAGTATGCACAGTTTATATACCTAAAGGCAAAAAATAGTGCACACTTACCAAGTTAGTACACCTAGTAACAATATAGCAACGGGTTCTAAAACATTTTAATTAACCTCCTAATGTTTAAAAGCAAAAGTCATTCCAGTTCATTTACTAACCCACATCCATAGAAGCTGGGTTGCTTGCTAATAAGTATGTGGTGTCTGGCAAAGTCATACTAAAGTTTCAGCTTATGAAATGTTTTTTCAATTTAGAAATATAAACTTTAACATATATAGCTAACTGGTATATTGAAGCTAGCTATGGCTTAGTGTGGACAGGAACACTTAGAATGTTTAACATGCATGCATGGTTACCAAATGAAACAATTAGCACTGCAAATATATATGTGTGCTCTCAATTGTGATTCTAAATGGCAGGTAAACTAATGAATGGACATAGACATACTAGCAAATATGCTGATCATAGTGTCTGCCTTTTCTCTTGTTTTCTCGAAACTATGTAGAAAAAAAAAGTGACAAATTAAAGGGACTTAAATTGTCTCCTAGTCTGGGTTCCTCTTCTCTCAATGCATAAAAGTTTTCCATTTTCGAGATTCGCTATAGACAAAGTGAATGAGTGACAAAGAAACTACTGTAACCATTATGCACATGAGTGTTGAGGGTTAAATCAGATGCAGCTTTGTGCAATACAATTTGTGTTTCCAAACCATTTATTTGTATGAGAATGAATGGCACAAAAAAGTTATGTGGATAATGTGCCTATAAGATGGAATAGAATCACAAGCTTTTAAGTCAGAGGTACAGTGCTGCAGAATTCAAAATTGATTTTTTTTAATCTATGTTACTCTGTGTAGACTCTGTATTGTGAAATATACCCGTATAGCATGATTTATATTTCCTCTATATTGAATTGATATTCCTGCAATATTTTGTAGGAAAAAGGGTCAATTCTTTCAACAGTCTTTTCAAACATTCCAATGTCTGCAAGCAATAAAAGCAAGAGGAAAGCATCATTGCCTGTTGGCTGTACTTTGAAAGTAAACTATTAATTTGTAATTCTAGACCCTCCATAAAACACTTATAAGTCCTTACTTTGAAAGTAAATTAAAGCATGGACTTTGTAAAATATACCCATTATAGCATGATATATATTTCCTCTATATTGATATTCCAGCAATATATAATTTGTAGGAAAAAGGGTCAAGTCACTCAGCAAACTAAGGCCGCCACACCAAATTAATTTGTTGTTGCTTGGGCGAACTAGGCTGAGGTGTAGGGTCGGTAGGTAGGAGAAAAAAAACAAAAAAAACATGAATATCATTTTTAAAATCATGAATATCATTAATTAACGTGTGAATATTACTTTATTGTTCATTCGACTCGACGTCTTTTCACATGTGCTGGTTTAACTATCCTTTCATTGGAAGAAATTAGAACCTTGGAGAGAGTTTCATTGTTAAAGTCACTGCCAAGACCCTCAAATACAGATTCAAAGCTCTCTGCCCAGTCACATTTCTTGATTGTTCTATCTAAAACAACCTTACTGCCTTTAATAACCAAAATGCTTGGCCGTGCAAAGGCAGATGTAGCCATGTCAATGACCATGTGAAATTTTTTGAAATTTTGTTGTTTTTTTTAGATCAGAAAAAACAGGGTAGGTAGGGCCCGAGCAACAACAAATTAATTTGGTATGGCCTAAGCAAGGTCAAATAGACATAACACGCTATCTTAATTGTTTCAAAGGATACGATCCGAACATCTCTTTTACACATTCCCAAATTATTGGTTGGTAAACTAGTTGGTATTCTCACTCCAACAATTTGCCAGTAGCTACATCGCCAGTGCAACGTTTAGTGATTCACCCAGTATTTCATATCTATTCTATTTTTATTCTCTCCTGCTCGCTTTCTTCCTGATCCATCCCAGATTTCCTTACTCCTCTTCTTTTTGAACTCATGAATTCCCTACTCCTCTTTGGGAAATCTCTCTTGTTCCTCAATATCCCTGTCTTTCTGTCTATTTTAATTCACTTCTTCATTGAAGTAGTTACATAAGTCAGTCTTTTCTTACCTGCTTCTATTTATCTTGACCCTTGCTGCTTCTCGGCA
>WLWI01005638.1_pt1 | contig 10420 bp, 8 predicted proteins | sample 6701501 | NCBI WGS metagenome assembly WLWI01 (sample SAMN12718690, study PRJNA515312) | sponge metagenome | isolation source: marine sponge | host: Mycale hentscheli | place: New Zealand: South Island, Marlborough, Capsize Point | collected 2014-11-01
CTCATCAGACCCTGCAGGATTCAGTTTCACAAGTGCTGCAGTGTTGACATCTTGATAAGACAATAAGTTGGGGCTAAGATAATCAGTGCATTGCTTGAGGAAATGCTTAGTTTAGTTGGCATGACAATAGTGTGTAAACACATCCTGCGATATGGATGGTGTGATTCACACACTGACTGCACTTTCACCTACTACTATTATATTAAAGTATGGACCCTTTACCTAACATCCATTCAACATCAGATGATGCAGTGATCCAGAGTTGCCCAATGAAAGAGTGACTCTGGACTCAACATCCTTATCATCCCTGCCAGCCACAGCCACCAGTCTAATATATACTATACTAACAGTGTGTGTAACTAGCTGGCCTAGCAATGTGTTTAGCTCACTGCCATTTATTGAATTTTAGCCTCAATTATTACACAAACTTGCAAACTATTGTAGCTATATGGACTACATAATACAATGTGGATCAATTGAGACCTGGCAAGTTTCACTTCATTGCTAGGGACCAGTTTCACTTCATTGCTAGGGACCAGTTCAACAGCATTGCTAGGGACCAGTTCAACAGCATTGCTAGGGACCAGTTCAACAGCATTGCTAGACTATTTCAGCACCAACTACCACTCATGCACTGGTAGTTCCTTGAGCAACAGGTGGGATACCAGGTTGAACCTGGGAGCAGGCACAGGTGGGATACCAGGTTGAACCTGTTCAGGACTGTTATAGTTCATGAAGGGACTCAGAACTATTTAGCTAATTAGCAATTTACTTGTAACAATTAGCATGTTAGTCACACACACAGTTTGTTTGTTTTTAAATTTAAAAAAATTAATAAATTTTAAAAAAAATTATAATTATAATTATATTCATTGACTAACCACTCCGTGCTTTCCTGTATCATTTCGTTCATAAGCAGCCTTCTAGTTCTGCCCTTTTGTGTTTGTGGTTTGACTCTTCCCCATGCAACTTGATGAGCAGGGGCAGTGCATTACTCTGAACCAGTGTGCTGAACTATTGATACTTTACACCCAACCCTACATGCGAGTGGCCATTCAGAACTCCATGCTTGGCTGCACTACTGTACCCACATAGAGGAGTGTCATGCCAACCAGGAGGCGAGTCCTTGTTCATGGATTTAAATACCCGTAAGTCTACCACTTCAATGAGGCGTTAACCCACGAGTATCACATTCCTGTATGCACTGTGTCACACTCATTCCTGTATGCACTGTATCACACTCATTCCTGTATGCACTGACTGTGTCACACTCATTCCTGTATGCACTGACTGTATCACACTCATTCCTGTATGCACTGACTGTGTCACACTCATTCCTGTGTGCACTGACTGTGTCACACTCATTCCTGTATGCACTGTGTCACACTCATTCCTGTATGCACTGACTGTGTCACACTCATTCCTGTATGCACATGTGTCACACTCATTCCTGTATGCACTGTGTCACACTCATTCCTGTATGCACATGTGTCACACTCATTCCTGTATGCACATGTGTCACACTCATTCCTGTATGCACATGTGTCACACTCATTCCTGTGTGCACTGACTGTGTCACACTCATTCCTGTATGCACATGTGTCACTCATTCCTGTATGCACTGACTGTGTCACACTCATTCCTGTATGCACTGTGTCACACTCATTCCTGTATGCACTGTGTCACACTCATTCCTGTATGCACATGTGTCACTCATTCCTGTATGCACTGTGTCACACTCATTCCTGTATGCACTGTGTCACACTCATTCCTGTATGCACATGTGTCACACTCATTCCTGTATGCACATGTGTCACACTCATTCCTGTGTGCACTGACTGTGTCACACTCATTCCTGTATGCACTGACTGTGTCACACTCATTCCTGTATGCACTGACTGTGTCACACTCATTCCTGTATGCACTGTGTCACACTCATTCCTGTATGCACATGTGTCACTCATTCCTGTATGCACATGTGTCACACTCATTCCTGTATGCACTGTGTCACACTCATTCCTGTATGCACTGTGTCACACTCATTCCTGTATGCACTGTGTCACACTCATTCCTGTATGCACTGTGTCACACTCATTCCTGTATGCACTGTGTCACTCATTCCTGTATGCACTGTGTCACACTCATTCCTGTATGCACTGTGTCACTCATTCCTGTATGCACTGTGTCACACTCATTCCTGTATGCACTGTGTCACACTCATTCCTGTATGCACTGACTGTGTCACACTCATTCCTGTATGCACTGTGTCACACTCATTAATACACTAAAAAAAGTCATTGGCAAGACCTCAATTTTTCACCAAATTTTACACACACCTTGATAGAACAGCCTGCAGGGTCAGTGTACTCCTGAATAGCTCACTTGTAAGACTGGCAAGGTACATTGTCAACTGCTGAATCTCACTTACTCTACTGTGCCATTGCACACCACAGATGTCTGATGATTGTATCTACAACTATTGACGTGACCTTAACACAACAACTATTCCTCGTGGTAACCATGGACCAAGACAACCTCAGGTGCAGTTGGTTCATCTCAAAATAAACTAGTATAAAACTGCATTCGATTAAGACAAAATAAATTATGAGTCAGTTATGAACCAAACCACAACATAGTAATGCTCATCCTAACTTTCCCTGAACTCCTTTTCCACCCATTCTCCTCCCGGCCCACGTGTGACGTGTGAGTCTTCTTCCTCACCATTCACTGGCTCTGTCCTGCAGCTGTCTAGCGATGTTGCCGTCAAGTTCTGCGGCCGATACTGACTCCACCTCCTGATGAACCTTCTCATTCTTGCCGCAACACGGTCTGGGAGACGTAAGCTGGTTTTGATAGCCTGGTAGACCCGATGGTTGTGGAGGTGTGTTTGAGGGTGGGTCTACGTGATAGATCAATACTGACTCCTGTGGGCTGTCTTCATCTTCTCTCTCAGAGTCTTTCCCATCTTTCCGGAGGTCAACATGAAGAGTTTCTTTCTCAGACTCCTGAAATAAATAAAAAAATGAAGTGAATAAAAAAGGAATTCTTAATGGTAGGCACAATCTTAGCGTGTATAATGACCTAGATGTTTAGCATGTATAATGACCTAGATGTTTAGCGTGTATAATGACCTAGATGTTTAGCGTGTATAATAACCTAGATGTTTAGCGTGTATAATGACCTAGATGTTTAGCGTGTATAATAACCTAGATGTTTAGCGTGTATAATAACCTAGATGTTTAGCGTGTATAATTACCTAGATGTTTAGCGTGTATAATAACCTAGATGTTTAGCATGTATAATGACCTAGATGTTTAGCGTGTATAATGACCTAGATGTTTAGCGTGTATAATAATAACCTAGATGTTTAGCGTGTATAATAACCTAGATGTTTAGCATGTATAATGACCTAGATGTTTAGCGTGTATAATAACCTAGTGTTTAGCATGTATAATGACCTAGATGTTTAGCGTGTATAATAACCTAGATGTTTAGCGTGTATAATGACCTAGATGTTTAGCATGTATAATAACCCAGATGTTTAGCGTGTATAATGACCTAGATGTTTAGCGTGTATAATAACCTAGATGTTTAGCATGTATAATGACCTAGATGTTTAGCGTGTATAATAACCTAGATGTTTAGCGTGTATAATAACCTAGATGTTTAGCGTGTATAATAACCTAGATGTTTAGCATGTATAATGACCTAGATGTTTAGCGTGTATAATAACCTAGATGTTTAGCATGTATAATGACCTAGATGTTTAGTGTGTATAATAACCTAGATGTTTAGCATGTATAATGACCTAGATGTTTAGCGTGTATAATGACCTAGATGTTTAGCATGTATAATGACCTAGATGTTTAGCATGTATAATAACCTAGATGTTTAGCATGTATAATGACCTAGATGTTTAGCGTGTATAATGACCTAGATGTTTAGCGTGTATAATAACCTAGATGTTTAGCATGTATAATGACCTAGATGTTTAGCGTGTATAATGACCTAGATGTTTAGCATGTATAATGACCTAGATGTTTAGCGTGTATAATGACCTAGATGTTTAGCGTGTATAATAACCTAGATGTTTAGCGTGTATAATGACCTAGATGTTTAGCGTGTATAATGACCTAGATGTTTAGCATGTATAATGACCTAGATGTTTAGCATGTATAATGACCTAGATGTTTAGCGTGTATAATGACCTAGATGTTTAGCATGTATAATGACCTAGATGTTTAGCATGTATAATGACCTAGATGTTTAGCATGTATAATAACCTAGATGTTTAGCATGTATAATAACCTAGATGTTTAGCATGTATAATAACCTAGATGTTTAGCATGTATAATGACCTAGATGTTTAGCGTGTATAATGACCTAGATGTTTAGCATGTATAATGACCTAGATGTTTAGCATGTATAATGACCTAGATGTTTAGCATGTATAATGACCTAGATGTTTAGCATGTATAATAACCTAGATGTTTAGCACGTATAATAACCTAGATGTTTAGCACGTATAATAACCTAGATGTTTAGCGTGTATAATAACCTAGATGTTTAGCATGTATAATGACCTAGATGTTTAGCGTGTATAATGACCTAGATGTTTAGCATGTATAATGACCTAGATGTTTAGCGTGTATAATGACCTAGATGTTTAGCATGTATAATAACCTAGATGTTTAGCGTGTATAATAACCTAGATGTTTAGCGTGTATAATGACCTAGATGTTTAGCATGTATAATGACCTAGATGTTTAGCGTGTATAATAACCTAGATGTTTAGCATGTATAATGACCTAGATGTTTAGCGTGTATAATGACCTAGATGTTTAGCATGTATAATGACCTAGATGTTTAGCGTGTATAATGACCTAGATGTTTAGCATGTATAATGACCTAGATGTTTAGCATGTATAATAACCTAGATGTTTAGCATGTACAATAACCTAGATGTTTAGCGTGTATAATGACCTAGATGTTTAGCGTGTATAATAACCTAGATGTTTAGCGTGTATAATGACCTAGATGTTTAGCATGTATAATAACCTAGATGTTTAGCATGTATAATAACCTAGATGTTTAGCATGTATAATAACCTAGATGTTTAGCGTGTATAATGACCTAGATGTTTAGCGTGTATAATGACCTAGATGTTTAGCGTGTATAATGACCTAGATGTTTAGCCAATTAAGGACATGTTTTGATCAATCATTCAAACCAAGAATCTATATATAGCTGAACCTTGAACTACCTTTGTGTACGGCCAATACTAAGAGCTCTTTAGCTACAAAGTTTGTTATGCATTGTGCTGTCCAGACAGGAAGCTACATCGAGCTGGAACTCTTTTCAAGTGCTCATTTTCCAGAAATGTTCTATTCTGTACAATAGCTAATTCTTTGTGTTGTGACTTGATATGCCACAAAAACTTGAAACAAAAGTGCACCGGATTCATTGGAATTCTGTTTGTAAGCTACGAATTCTACAAGCACTCTAGCTGGCTCATTCCTTTCTTCTTTGAAATTGTACGGCTTCTGTTGACTCCTCCTCAGTAGACTAGTGTCCATTTTTAGTGGGACCCACAGCACAAATACCTCCATTGATTGCCATATCTCTGTTTGGGTTCCTTTTATTTATTTCTTCTTCTTTTTTTTTCCTCCCAAAATCTCTAAGGTACAAATCTACTCTCTTTTTTTCTTCAACTCATGACTGGTGCTTATTGGCATGGTGTGCATGATTTAGAGCCATCTTTTACAGGGAGCATTTCAACACAATGTAATAAATCAGTAATTAATACATACATAATTAATGTTAACCCTTCAAATGAAACATTTCTTTCTTAAAAACCACAACAATTTTTCCCATTTTTGATTATAATTATTAAATGCTCTGTGCACAGCAAATAGATCAGTATATGGCTATCCATTAGACTTTGAACAATATCAAATATCACTACGGAGAGTTCAACCTAAATGATCCCTGAGAAGGGCCTTAAGCTATCAGTTGAACCGAACCGGCAGATTAAATTAAGTTTAAAATAATTCATTGGCCATATACACAGAGGATAATATGTAATCAAAGAAAGGACAACAAATAACAAACTAAATCTTGTAAGTAAACTCCAAATGCTAATTCTCAAATGTCAATTTATAATATAAATTGTGCAGATGAAATATCATATCTATTTTATTACAGCTACCACTACTCCTGTTCTACAAACATTTCACCATAAACTGTGATGGGCACCAGCCACCCTTTACCCTATACTGTGGTTTGAGGACCTCAGTATGTTATGCGATTCAGTCCAGTCGGTGGCCTTGATTGAACGCGCACACACACACACACACACACACACACGTGCCATGGATAGAACAATACACGGGGCAGAGATAAATCAATATAGTCTAGCAAATCATGCCAGAGCAAACAACCTTGACATGCACTCTGGTTATGGTAATATTTACCCACTGAGTTAGCCGCAACTAATTTACATTCCAAAGAACGTCGTTTGTACGGATCAAGCAAAGTGCCCTAAGATTGTTGTACATTCCTAAAATACGCCAACGCCCAACTTATAGCCACACCCATTCCAATATCGGACAGGTTTATTGGTCTACAGTCACAAGCTTTATGCTTTCATTTAATACCATTTTGTTTATTTTATTTTATTTTTTTTCATTAGATGCATTCTCTCTTTTTCACATGCTTTTATCAAATATAGTCTGTTCAAATAAAACTATATTTTGGGTGGCATTTGCTATGGTAAAATCTTAAAAGGGGTTTCTGAGTAAATTGTGTTTCCTTAAAATGTAGCATCATCAACAATACAACTTTAATAATAGCATAGCAGACACTACTCTCCCTTTCACAGTAACTTCCCCAGCCCTCTACAAACATCTTCCTACATCTTCAACAACAGGTGTCCTCGTTCCAACTGGGAAATAGAATTAACAGAGAAGATATCCACGGAGAAAGCTGATTATAAATAACATCGTAGAAGCTTTATATAAAACACAAGTGCCAATTACTGGAAGCATTATTTCAACAAGGAATGTTTAATTATTAAAATGACGTGTGGGAATGTGTTTACAGTAAATTGCAGTTCAATGATTTCTCTATCTACTTCACTATCAACTTCATGTTGATTGTTGGAAGACTTGTACCAGAGCTAAGATGAACCTCAAGTCACTATGGTTACAGGAGAGATTAAGAGTTGACTAGGAAGTAAGTATTAGAGCGAGAAGTGTGAGTTTTTTAAGTATGTACCTAACACTGAATTGTAAAGTACCTAATGATAGTTGTATTGTGTCCCATTCCAATAAAATATGCACGTCGTATACTATCTCATTTTCAGTATGTGACAGAGGATTTTTTTAAAATTTTATGTATAGAACAAAAACGACCTTTATCTGGTAAGTAGTTATTTCATTAACAACCCCAACCCTCCCACACACACACTTGGACAAATGCCAAGTTTAGTTTTAATTAAAAAAATGTACATTATATTTATAATATGGATGGATTCAATTTAGGGAACAACAAAAGTCAATCCGCATACAAAGGAAAGAGAAGAATGTCTTCACTCCAATTGAATTAGCCCGTGTACCTCCATTCCCCCCTCCTCCACCTCCTTCTCCCATGCAGGAAATGATAATTTCAACAACATGAGAGAGCTCACTTAACGAGGAAGCTTCCCCAGCCAATTTACCGAGTACCACATAATTGCAAATGCATTAATATTCAATTTCAATAGTAATCGGTCCTGCATGAAATCACCAAGCTACAATAAGCATACCCTCCCAACTCCCTCCCTCATCATGTATTCTTTAATGGTAAACATTGAATAAATAGACCCGACATACCATAGTTCATGCTTGACACGAAGCATTCCTCTAAGAACCAAATATGACAGAATTTCTTTTGTGACTGATAAATGCATTGATAACTCTTCCCTTACAGGACCCACTTACAAGGTGTCTAACTTACTTAGATCAATTACTAGCTTAATAACAGCTCATTAGGATCTCAACTTGGTTGCGCTCAAATCGCAGCTGAATGCCTTCACGCCCCACTAGAACAGCAAGCTGTTTGTTACATAAGTCGATAATTAGATAAATTGATACGATACTGTTAGCACATTCTGTAATTTCAGTGAACATCAAAAGTTTTAAAGATGTGCCTTGTTACCTTCTCAGGTACGCGATCAAAACAAACAGTGAAACTATGCGGTGCAAGAATATGCATTCCTTGTTAAGTCATTTGCCAATTAGGAGCCTCTGATGGCATTACCAAACTCATTCCAAATACTCCAAGTCTGTTAATAGAATCAAGCAAAATAAACATCCAATGCAATTGGAGGATAATTTTTTCTCAGGGGAAATTTTTTGCTCTCAAATTTCTTTTATTATTTTTTTAAGGATTCTGAAATAGTTTCACATTTTGATACTAGTACTCCCGGGAGTATGGCAGACTTGTCACATGATGAGTTAAATCAGACTCCAAACACAGCATAAATGTATTAATAAGAGCCAGGGCAGGGGAGTGTGAGCGGTGCCGACCCTACTACCGTGTCTGAGTGAAAGTGATTTTCATTGGACCACTCTTAGACCACCTACAAGTATAGCCACAAAAGCCCATGCACGGGCCTCTAACTAACAAGTCTGAAGTTCTAATTGAGACATTATCTGTACTTAGCAGAGATCAGATGATGAGCACAGAGTGTCAACACAACCAGACAAGAATGTAATAGTATCAGTCTCAATGAGGAGAGAGAAAAACAGAATAATAAAATTAATAAACACAAAACATGAGACTTTGGGTGCTATTGAAGTGAAGATGGAAATTGAAGCATTCTCAAGCCTCGTTCTGTCAGGTAGCTATCTCAAGTACATTTATAAGTACATTTGGAGTACATTCTTCCCCAATCCCAAAACGATCATAATTATTGTAATATTGCCAACGGTGTAATAACAGAATAGAATCTTTATGAATAAATTGTTGAATAAGGAAGATGTATAACAGAAGAATGATCACTACTTTCAATGGCCATCTAATTAACAGGTACCATATCTTTCTGCCTCACAATGACAATGCCCAAAGAATCGTGTTGGAATACAAGACTGACTGCCAACAGCCTAAAAATCAATAATTTATCACGATAATTGAATATTAACAAAGAGTGGAATAGCCTCAGTATAGTCATGTTCAAGATGCTTGCCCATATCTGTTCTGAAGACAAATGAATGATATCGTTGTTTTCTCTCTCCAAATTTAGGAGACTTAAGCTTAACATACTCATCCCCGACTAGGACACCCCGACTAGGACACACCCACTAGGACACACCCACTAGGTCTCAACATACACTATTCACTCAGAACTTGACCACACTAAATACCAATTTAAATTGACATTAATAAAGTATAGCTTGGCTCCTGTTGGATCGTGTAATTAAATGAAATCTTAAAATGAACTGACACTAACTAAAAAAGGAGAGAAATGAAGCAAAATAAGTTGAGGTGACTGTATAGTTGTAGGCCCTACTAAATATCCCTACTAGATTTAGAATAGAAAAACAATTTCGTTTCCCTGAGGAGGACTCCAGCAAGAAGTCAAAACATTTGTAAGTTCAAAAACAAAGTGTTAGCTGTATAAACACCAAATGCTGCTGTGATTTGGTTTTTAGTGTAATTAGGTAAATGACCTGAGGCCGTATAATACCTGACACCTAGAAATTAAAAATACAATAAAGGTAATTTCAGAATGTAAACGTAAGTGAGAACAGAAGTGCAAAAATGAAGTGAAACCTCTTCAACTGGTTTACTTGCAAGAACAGAAGTTGTTCCTAGTAGTCTGGATAGCTTATTGTTGATTAATATACTCAACACCCATTTGATTACACACTTAGCACTCATTGATTTAACACGCTTAGCACTCATTGATTTAACACGCTTAGCACTCATTGTTTTAACACGCTTAGCACTCATTGTTTTAACACGCTTAGCACTCATTGTTTTAACACACTTAGCACTCATTGATTTAACACACTTAGCACTCATTGATTTAACACGCTTAGCACTCATTGTTTTAACACACTTAGCACTCATTGATTTAACACGCTTAGCACTCATTGTTTTAACACACTTAGCACTCATTGATTTAACACGCTTAGCACTCATTGATTTAACACGCTTAGCACTCATTGATTTAACACGCTTAGCACTCATTCATTTAACACGCTTAGCACTCATTGGTTTAACACACTTAGCACTCATTGATTTAACACGCTTAGCACTCATTGATTTAACACGCTTAGCACTCATTGTTTTAACACACTTAGCACTCATTGATTTAACACGCTTAGCACTCATTGATTTAACACGCTTAGCACTCATTGATTTAACACGCTTAGCA
>WLWI01005641.1_pt1 | contig 10411 bp, 6 predicted proteins | sample 6701501 | NCBI WGS metagenome assembly WLWI01 (sample SAMN12718690, study PRJNA515312) | sponge metagenome | isolation source: marine sponge | host: Mycale hentscheli | place: New Zealand: South Island, Marlborough, Capsize Point | collected 2014-11-01
TCCTGTTCACAACATTTATTTTTGTAAGGGCTAAGCCCAGATTAGATGATATATATGTTCATGCAATTTCTGTGAGTGTCAGTGTCTATTGAGAATCTGGAATTACAACTAAACCTTAAATCTCTTCAGAGGCTGTGCGCAGCGACTATCTCATTGCGGCACTCTGGTGGCGGCGACAATAAGCTGTCCACCAAGAGTCTGTAGCAGAGCGGCTTAGGTCTGAGGAGCTAGGCCCCCACAAAGCATTAGAACTGAAAACTAGTGTTGTTTAGTTAAACAAATAAACCCATACTTTTGTTTAGAAAAATGAAATGCTAAATAGCCTTGAACAAAAACTAAATATTTCAGAAGACAGACAATCTCATTAAAACCAAAGTACTGGCAGAATGGATAAAAACTAAACTAAGGCTAAGCAATTTTTTATTGTTACTATTTACCTCAAATCATAAAATTAGCTATAGCTAATCCCATGTCATAATATGTAGACATATCTTAAACAATATAACAAGTACTTTAGTTATGGAAAAGTACATGAGCTACATTCTCTATAAGGGGTCCCATTTGAATTTGAGAAACCACACAAGTTAACCTAAACTAAGTCAATAATATCTTTTAATATTCTGAATGATCATCTGTGATTAGGTATATTAGATATTACTGTTCAAATATATTGTATTTTTCACTCATCATAAATTAATATTTAATACAAACATTTCAACCATTATTCAATGATATCATCATCAGTGTGTGGATGATATTTCAGTGAAGTAACAATGTCCACAAGAAATGTTTCTATGACAGAGCTTTAACTAACAAACATGTATCCATGACCTAAGCTATAACATACAACAATAGCTGTAGGCTAAATGTGGTTAAACAACTGTAAACTGAAGGCAATAAACCAGAATCTCTATTCATTGCTGGCCCACTCATTTTAATTTGCCATGATTCTGAATAACACCTTTTGTATAGATTTTGCTGGTGGTCCATTACTGTTGCATTTCCCAATCAATTTCATGATTCTTTTCAATTGCATGGTGAGCAACTGCAGATAGATTGGTATCCATTAACCTTAATGCTCTTTTGTGTTTTTTACATGATGCTGTAGGGTTCGTCCAGTAGATCATTTTGCAGGTTTTACATTGTATTTGATATACCACTCCTCTTTTTGTGGAAGGATGAAAGTTTGTCTTTTGCATGGACTAGTATCCTTATCAGTGCCTTGTTTGGTTTTAATGTAGTTTCAATATTAAGTGATGTAAATTCTCTTGATACTCTCAGTAATGTAACTGTTACTTTTAGAGTGATCCCAAATAACTTAAAAAAATTAGCACATTTGCTTCTATGAAATCTTAGGTATTATAAAGTATGATAATTTTTATATAGTTAAGAGAATTACTTGATGGCAATTTATGTCTTCATTTAACTGACATAATTCAAGGTGAATTGTTTGCAATAATTTTTTTTTGCTTAGTATTAGTGTTTGTCATCCACTCTACAAGTAGTTTTAGTCGAATTTATTGTCTTGTAAAATATTTAGTTTTAGTTTTTCATGCTCTCTACAGCTTAGTTTTAATTATTCTTACGAAAAGTAAAATACCCCAAAACTAAGGGGTTTTGGTTTTAGTGTTTGTTAACTAAAACAACACTAATCCACGTACCTCTTCCAAAAATATTAGATGGAGTAGAAGTGTAGGTGGTTAGGTACTTTTGTAAAAATGAAATCACATCAAATGATGCTAGGTGCCTACCAATAGGTAAATTTTGTTCCCTAATGAAATTTGAGAACTTGTGAGCTTGTTGTACCTACTAAAGGAGACAAAATAGTGACCAGATGTTTTGATAGTTGACATGTACATGACTCAATAATAGATGCTATTCCAGGCATTAGAAGTTGCATCCATTTTAAACAATAGGAAGATAATATCAATTTTTTCTCTTTTTAACAGCCAATATAGTTAATTATAACTTATAATTATTTCAGCCGAGAATGACTGAATCATTGATAGGGAAGATACAGGGAGCATTAGGAACATAATCCTAGTTTTCATTGATGTCAAAGACCTTATCATAATAGACTTCATTTTTTACTGAATAATAATATGTATGAAACATTTTAATACAATAAATGAGCAAGATATGAGATAGCTTCAAAACTGGTGCTATTAAAAATAGGGGTGCTATTAAAAACAGCTATTGCTGATAAGATGTTGAATGAGTCTGCTCTTGGAAATTTCTTCTATTATCTGCCTTTGCTTATTGACAATATCTGCCTAAAAATATAATGCAGCATAATATTATACAATTAATATCATTTCACTCTTTACACTTTCAGATGATATAGGTGTGCAGGAACTGCTATCTGCAATATAAAATAACATAATATCACTATGAATTCCATCAATTGTAACATAACAACCATTATTGATGGTAAATGGTGTTTCTGTATATTATAGAGACTTAAAAACTTTGCATGGATCTTCCTGGCTGAATGATAAGGTAAAGTATTTACATGTAAATTTACGTTGATGCTATATATTATATTTACATTATATAGATTGTTGATGCCTACACATTTTTAGTGAATAAAAGAAAGGCTAACTAAGTATACAATGTCTGGGGGTGTGGGGAGCTCCTTGAGGAGGAACAGGTGTTCTAAAGCAGTGTTGTGTACACAGGAAATGCAAAATTGGGTTTGTCTTGGCAGAAGTTACATTCTCCACAATCAATAGCAGTACATCCATCATATACCACACCTTTTTCTCTTTGCTATTTATATAGTGGTAAGGACCAAATCATATTGAAACAAATGAAGTTATTTGGTTGAACAAACCTTTTCCACTATTACAAAATTTGATTGATTCTTTGTCCACAATCTGAAGGAATAGAATACATTAAATAGCATATTCCCACCCCCACCAATTAGGAAAAATTAAACATAATATATTAAATACTTTTACCATGTTGTACGTGTTCTTTTCCTCATTATAAGGATCCTTTGAAGTAGAATTACTGCATTTCTCAGTAGTTTCAATATCCTAGTAGTAATAATGATAAAAATAAAATAATTGCAATTCAATAGTAATAATAATAGTAATAATAATTAATAATACTACTACTACTACTACTACTACTACTACTACTAATAATAATAATAATAATAATAATAATATTAAAATATTACACATTTGTTGTACCATAGTTTTGACAAAATAATCAAAAGAAACAACTGGGTAGCTAGTTTAGTTCCTCCATATAGTCATAAGATTTTGTTTTGTTTTTTATTGTCTAAATTACATTATTTATTGGAATATGTAAACAGTAAATTAATTTCTATTAATCCTAGTATTAAAATGTATTTCAATAAACAGGAAATGTGGCTAAAGTGATTATCAGTGCTGCTCCAACTCGATAACTCCAGGACGAGGAACTTTTCTCCCAGAAATTTTCTCAACTCTTGAACAAGTGTTTTCCTAAGCTGAGTGAGGTATACTTTTCTTTGGAAATCAATGTTTTCCAGACCGACACTTATTCTTACTGCTAAAATGTGATATGTAGCATCTACCAGTAGAAGGACAAGTGCATGCCTCTCGAGGGAATATTGTTACTGCATGTGGACTTCTACTAGTCCCAATTACAGTAAATACTCCCAATGATTGGTTGTGACTGATCTGTTTCTCCTCAATAATAAGCCTAAAGGAATACCATTAAAATTTGGCCAGGAGCTGCATCAATTAAATTTATTTTGCACGGGCATAGGAAGAACTTCCTGACATTTCCAAACTATTCCCTCTTCTGAAAAATTGAGAAATATTTTTTGCAATACATTCTATGATTATTTATACAAATATACCAGTATTATCTTGATCAGCAATTGGCACGGTCATTTCTTGTGATTTCTTTGAGGAGTCTGCATCTTTAACTTTTGAATGTTTACAATACCTTTTTTGCAGACATCAGTATCATCCTTGTTGTGAAGTCTTCAGACTATCTCTTCAGGTGAATAACACTTTATAAGGGACATTTCATCACTAGGTCTTGCAAAATCCTCAAATTGCTTCAACAATTTGTAAGTCCCTACACATGAAAGGATATCATATAGATTGTCTAACTTGTCCACTAATTTTCTTACCAGATAGTCCTTTCTGAATCTCATTAAAATAGTACACTTGTAGATGGTACAATGCCAGTATAATGGAATCAACTGGTATCTCTTTCCATTTTTGCAGCTGCTTCAGAGTACTATTGAAACTCTCTGACTGATTGTTAGTCACACTAGTAAATGGATGATAGACATTAAAAAGTTCCAATGCCCACCTACCAAGACTGACACTCATCTATAATGCAAGCATCATCACTTTTATTCAAACATAGTTTAACTATCAGTACCTCATTATTACCTCAGTCATGAAATACTGGTAAAATGGTTTACTCCAGATTAGTTGAAACTCAGCAAGTTTGTTCTCATAACTACTGGCACTGCACTGACTTATTAAATCTCGCAAATGACTAATATATACTGGTATTTCCACAGAACTTGCTCCATGCTTTTTAAGCCGCCATGCTTTGACCGCATTAAAGGTGTGGTTCCAACAACGTAGCCAAATAACTCCAGGTAAATGCTACTCCACTGCCTCAACAAAAAGTGACAATAATACATGTTTAATTAATAAAATTAATTACTTACCATCTTAATACCAACTTCCTCATCTGTCACCAAAGCTACTTTTTTTTTCCCTTTCAACAATGCTGGAACTGAATTTGCTAGATACTGCATGAATCTTTCATGTACGTTCTTAAACTTGCGTTCATGAATGAGAAAAAGACAAGGAATTACTGGCGAATTTGAAAACACTGTGTACCAATACAAGAAGGGAGAGAGGTAAAAATCTCCTAGTTGGAAATTTGTGTCATACAACAGCAACTGTGAACACTTTGAGTCTATCTGAAGTGATCAATTCAAATTCATGTATTAGGTTGTCCAGTCCACAAATAATGACTAGATCGGGATATGTTGTAATAACTTTAACGAAACCATCAAGATCATAAGCAAATTGTAAATTGCATTATGTGTGTTAGCCTGCATTTTTGCCTCTCTTCATACTGAATGTTTTTTTATCTGTCTAAGGTTGCGAGGTGTATACATTGATTGTAGTGTAGGAGGACATTCAGTTGGTGGATTAGAAATTTCACTTGTATAAAGAATTGAAGGAGAATTTTTTGTGTTCTTCCTTGCTATTACCATAAGGGAGGTCAACTGCAATGCTTTCATCACCTACATAGTGAATTACCACAGCCTTGCTAGTGTCATTAAGCAAAAAGAATACCAGCCTCTTAAATCTGTGATCATGCCCACTAGCCAAACTGATGTGAAGTACAACTTTTTCAAAACTGGATTCCTGAGAGGAATGAATTTTGATCTATACTGGAACCAACGATATCCATCCACTCTCTAGTCATCTATTCATTAATAAAATTAATAATTCTTTTTAACATGCAAGTTTAAAAAGTATCTTCTTATCAAAAGAGGTGTTATGAAGACACCTAGCCAAAAAAAAAAGAAAAAAGAAAAAAAAAAAAAAGAACAGGTGTAGTATTCCAGATGTTTTTGACAATGTAAACTATTGCTGAGACAAGAACTTAATAGAGATGGACAAAATTGTTAAAAAGTAGTGAGTAGCTCTATAACTTGTAAATTGATGGAGCCATATTATAAGACCCACAAAGACATAGCTAAAATAATGTCATGCAGTAAATTGAGCATTGTACTGAATGGTATTGTGCTTTTTTAAAATTTTAAAAAGGATATTACAAAAACAAAAAGATACCAAGGTCAACTTATGGCCAATAGTATTGGTGAATGTTGTGCTAAAGATCATACTCCAACACATTGTTAAGACTGTTACCTGTCTTGCCATGTCTATCCCAAGTAACCCTGTTATAAAAATGTATTAGACAATAAGAGCAAGGCAAGCTTTTAATTTTTCATAGCCCAGAGTCTATCAGCAAGAACTTAATAAAATAAAGAAGATGTCTGAGAATGAATCTGCATCTCCATTGCAGCAGAAATGTAAGTACAACCTATTAGTCTTAGGCCAAGGAATTTACTTAACCAAAGAACACACTTCAATAAAATAAAGCAAGGTTACAACAGAAAACTGGACAATACACAAACTATATTCATTTTATGCAATTTTGATTTTTCTGACTATAGCTGTACACTACAGCTTTAGTTATAGCTAGTTATAGCTACTTTTGGGACTTAACAATTGCACAACCTTCTTGTGTAACTTTTGGTTAACCAAATGTATTAGCTAATTATATATAACTACTATAAGTATCTTCATACAAGTGGAAAACCATTACACTGGTGCTTCCTCTAAATGGACGGTGCAATGAAACACTTTCACGATATCCCTTCAGGTGCTATGCTAAAACTTAGCCATTTAAACAAAAAGCACCTGAACCTATCGGGTGTGCATTTATACTTCAGGCAGAGATGTTGCTAGAAAACCAATTAAAATCTAAATATGAATAGAATAATTATGATCATGTTCACAATGATCTTGTTGCACGTGTGGGCAAGTGATTTGTTCCTTGTATCAATCAGGCATAACTCTGACTGTTAGTCACACCATTGGAAATTGACTACCAAATAAAGTTCATAACTGTTGCCGCACAGATATTATAATTACATACTAACACATCAAGGGGATTGCAAAGAAACAGTTGAAGACAGTCTTCACAAATAAAATTGAGAGAATTGAGCTTACAGAAATTCAAGCAAAAACAAAACAAAAAACAACAACAAAGAGATGATGGCTACAGAAAAACAAACTGAGGTTGACAGTGTGCACAGAAAAAAAAAAACTGAGCCAGAAGACAGAAGTGTGTGTGAGAGAAACATAATAAAGCAGGGTAAATGTGAGCGGAGGAGTTCATGTCGATAAATCAAATAGTGTCATGAAGGCGAGCACATGGTCTTAGTGGGGGAGTGAGAAAGAAAAGATAATTAAGTGAGAAGATGGCTGACTTTATACACATATATGCACGGTCACACATCTTTCTCATAATGGGGGTTCGCTGGGGCAGAGAGAGGTAGAGCCAGTAGGGAGGTCGTCTAACTCTTTGACTGCCAGCGTCCCAAGTAGATTCGATGCCGCCAGGTTTTTCCCTGCTCAGGGTTGTTATCGGAATAACACCTTACTATAGTCACCAGAGAAGCTAGACCTTTAGGTCTTACACTAAAATCTGATTTAAGGAAGAACTGATGTACGCATGCGTGGCCAGATAGTTTATAAAAATAACAATAATAAAAAATAATATTAATAATTAAAAAAGTTTATAAGAAGGCCGACACTTGCACAAACACAATGATTCACACATACCGACACACCCGGGGCACAACTCACACCAAAAAAATAATACACTCCTAAACTAACTAATTATGTGAAACCATAAATGATATAAGCATACATACGTCTATATAAAGAAACTGATATCTATCCAATGTCTTTGTCTTGAAGTTCTCTTCTGAGATCCAGCCCCACACTCACGCAATTATCTTTTCTTTTGAACTGTCTGTGAGCACACCATAAATCATACTCCATTTGCACAGATGCAAATGGAGTATGATTTATGGTGTGTTCAGATGCAAATGGAGTATGATTTATGGTGTGTTCACAGACAGTTCTCAGTTTGGCAGGGCCTAATATTTGATGACTTGCAAAATAAGTACATTATCCATTTTAGCTAGATATGAGATAGACAATACAAGGGAGTCCACTGAGAAGTAGTTTCCACCATTGATATATGATAATCAGTGTTGTTTTGGTTTAGAGATTCCAGACAATTATTAATTTTGGTTACTATTCCAAATAAAAAAGATCTTAGTTTAGTTATTGTTTTCCTAAGTTCCATGATGACTTAATAATTGTAATAAAGTGTAAAAACTTATCTAACTACCAAGTTTTACTATCAATTGAATAAGTTTGTGTTTCTTAGCTAGCTACTTCTACCCTTCCCCCTCCCCCCCCCCCCCCCCAAAAAAAAGAAGCTTAATATAAAACTTAGAATATCTATGAAATCTTTAGAATAAAAGTAAAGTAGCTACTGTATTTTTTATGTAGCTGGTTTAGAAAATGCTTGGCTAATTCTTATCCTCACTAAATAATTGCTTCAGGGAGAAATGGTTTCAATAAAAACTGCTCAACTTTCTTCATTCATCTCCACTGGTAGTCTTAGTTTTAGCTAACCGAATTTGTTGTAATCTAAAGTAATTAACTAATTTTAGTCTTTTCATGCTATTTACAACTTAGGCTTAGTTTTTTCTTACAAGTAAAATACCCCTAAAGTAAGGATTTTAGTTTTAGTTTTAGGTAACTACAACTAGTTAAAAAAAAAAAAAACTAATCAGAATATAACTATATGATAGTTCATGTCAAGAAATTTTTGGAACATGGTAGACATTACCAGATAGCTTAGCTACACATAGTTCAATGAATGGTAAATATACATAGTAACAAGTTTATAAATTAAATAATGTGAAGCATTATAGCATAGTATAAGATGTCACAACATGTCCTGGATATAGCTAGTTTCAGTTGCCAGCTAGCTTGCTACTGAAAAGTTTGTGTAGTAGCTCACATATGGAGCTATAATTGTCATTAGTTGATAGTTGCTGTATAGATAGTCAATCTAGGTAAATAAGTAGAGAAAAATAATTTGTTGACAATTAGAGGTGCATATGAAACGTCCTCCGACGTTCATACCGCATTTCAACGCAATGACCAGTTACAAAGGACCCCTGTAAGAATACTTTACACCGGGCTGTAATCGAGTTTAATTTAGAAAGGACCCGTGTAAGTTAGAAAGGACCCTTGTAAGTTAGAAAGGACCCCTGTAAGTTAGAAGGGACCCCTGTAAGTTAGAAGGGACCCCTGTAAGCCTACGGTTACATGGGGCCAAAATAAGTTACATCGGGCCGAAATAACTTACATAGGGCCCATATAATGTAGGGATTTTTGTTACAAATGGCGTGATACGGGCCAGGCCCCTTATGCCCCTCCCAGCGAAGCGGTATGGTAAAGGGTCTGGCATACGAGACTGGAGAAAAGCCATGCTTTAGCTCTCTCACCAATGATATTCATAATATGTGGTCAGTTCTTTTGGGACGTTCTAAACGTTAATTACCCTAAACGCCCACTTTTTTTCTTGGCTGAGGGAGTGTTTGAAGCTTTAAACTACAGTCTGCGCGGTCTCTGAAGCTTTGGTAGTCCATCCTACGATTTATAAATGGGCTCGTATACAGATCGGCAAGTCTACCCACGATAAAGATATCAAATATTTTCACTCACAAGTCATGACTGATGAACGAAGGATTCACAATGATAATGCTGGCATGGAAGAAGACCTTGACCAACCTCTTTCTGAGGCTGAGTTAGCGAAAATTTCGTGTGATATTTCAAAATGGGAAGTCAAAGCTTTCTATCTTGGCCTTACAGCAGTCCAAATAGAAAATATTCGACGTGATAACCATGACTACGAGATGCAGAAAATTGCCATGTTGATTACATGGGCCAATAATGTTGGCAGCGAGGCTACTCTGAGAAATCTTAGTAAAGTATTAAGAGAGGAGGACAAGAAGGACTCACTTGTTGAATCAATTTTGAGTATTGAAAACAAGCATACCAGGCACAGTGAGTTATAGTTAGCACTCACAATATTTGCAAGATTCATAATACATTATCATAATAACTAGTGATGTGCTCTAATAGCACAAAATAGCGAAGCGAGCGATGCATGTTCCCTGTAATTGCAGCTATTCCATGCACGCTTGTGGCCACAAAATACTGTCAGATTCTTTACTTTGCTACCTGTTTCTGTTTCGTTTTAGCTCTCCACCTCCTTGCCCTGTCTTTTTCATTTCTTATCGCTCTCCTTATAATTCTTCTTCAGGAGTTTCTAACGCCCTCAAAGCTCTTGACCGAGCGTTTCTAACGTTTTGTCTACTGGGCATCGCTACTTCGTACGGCGGGTAAACAAAACAAAATGTTGCTAAGACGGTTACCCGGCCCGCGCAAGCGCGTAAGAGAAAGGGTACACACGTACGCCCACGCAAGAACAAAAACAATTTCTAGGCCTAAATATATATATCGCGAACTCGTTAGAGAGTCAGCTCCGCTCGCTTCGCTGAATTATTATTCATTGTCTATCTGGTGTCCTCAAGTAATGAGTTACTAATACTCAATATAATATTGGTGACTAGTCATAAAATAGTTTACATGGTAATAATTATTATTATTATGTTCTATAGACTCATTATTTACTGCAATTTGATAATTTTTTATGAACCTTTTGTTCACCATTTAAAAAAACAACTATTATACTAGGTCTGAAAAGGTTCATAAAA
>WLWI01005642.1_pt1 | contig 10411 bp, 10 predicted proteins | sample 6701501 | NCBI WGS metagenome assembly WLWI01 (sample SAMN12718690, study PRJNA515312) | sponge metagenome | isolation source: marine sponge | host: Mycale hentscheli | place: New Zealand: South Island, Marlborough, Capsize Point | collected 2014-11-01
ATAAGATCAATCGAACAATCTCGACCGTGTCAATCGATCCAGAGTCAGATCTATTGTTCGTCTGCGACTACTCAGGTTTCGTCTACTGTTTGGATGCCAACACCGGCGAAGAGTATTGGGTGTATGATATGAAAGCTCACATGTGGAGCTCCACCTTGGTGGCGGATGGAAAAGTCTTTTTGGGTGATGAGGATGGCGACTTCGTGATTCTTGCCGCGACGAAAGAGAAGAAGGTCTTGAACGAGGTCAATTTTGGTGCGCCGATTTATTCTTCACCGATTGTGGCCAACGGGGTCCTGTATGTTGGGACACAGACCCACCTTTACGCCATCGAGAAGTAATCTGAATTAGTTGCCGAACTCGGTTGTTGATTTGATTCGGCACGGATTGGTGAAAGGTGGGGACCCTCTGAGAGTGTTCCCCACCTTTTCCCCCTCGCTTCTCTCTTCTTAGTATGACTCGTTCTGGATTTATCCTCGTGGCCCTCTTGGGCTTCCTCGCTCTGCACCAAGACGTTTGGTTTTGGAACGATGACGAGACCCTCTTCTTCGGATTCCTCCCGGTGGGACTGGCTTATCACGCTGTCTACACTGTCGCGATCGCGATATTTTGGGGTGGGGTGGTGATGTTGGCTTGGCCTAAGGAGTTGGAAGCCTTCGCGGAAGAGAATCAAGAGTCAAAGGATTCGGAATAGCGCTATGACCCCACTGATCATTGTTGTTCTGTATTTGTGCCTGCTTCTCGGGTTGGGCTTTTGGAGTAGCCGAAGCTTCCGTGGCACGAGTCGTGATTTCTTTGTAGCCAGTCACTCGATTGGACCCTTCCTGCTCCTGATGAGCGTGTTCGGAACCACGATGACGGCCTTTGCCCTCGTCGGTTCAACGGGGAAAGCTTTTGAGCGGGGGATTGGAGTGTATGGATTGATGGCGTCTATGAGCGGAGTGGTTCATGCCGCGATGTTCTATTTTATTGGGGTTCGACTCTGGGCCATTGGGAAACGCAATGGTTACGTGACTCAGATTCAGTTTTTCCGAGGTCGATACAATTCTGCAGGGATTGGCTATGTCCTCTTTCCTGTGTTGGTCATGTTGGTGATTCCCTATTTGCTGATCGGGATTATTGGGGCCGGGAAAACCCTACTGCCCGTCACCACTGGAGCCTTGCCTGGTTTGTTTCCAAATCCCGATACGCCCCAATGGGCCGGGGGGATCCCTGTGTGGCTCACGGGCCTCGTTATTTGTAGTGTGGTTTTGACTTATGTGTTCAAGGGCGGTTCCCGAGGCGCGGCATGGGCAAACACCTTTCAAACCTTGGTCTTCATGTTGATGGGGCTATTGGCCTTCTTTTTCATTGCGCGGAGTTTGGGAGGTTTTCAACAAGCAACTCAGCTGTCCGCACAATTTGATCAGCAAGGATTCTTGGTGCAGAGTCACTACTATGATGCAGGAACAGGCTCGGTCGTTGAGAACGTGCCGCCAAAAGTGATTGGTAAGGCTTTGGGTGATGCGGCGGATGTGGCTGGAAAACATCCGCTCTTGGCAAGGTCGCCCACTCCGGTCGAGCTCTACACGACCGATCCGTCGGGCGCGGAGATTACTTTCAACCGCCAATATGGAATCGGGAAGTGGATGTTTTTTACGTATTTGTTCATTCCGTTGAGTGCGGGAATGTTTCCGCACTTGTTTCAGCATTGGCTGACGGCTCGAAGCGCGAAGGCGTTTCGGTTGACGATTGTGGCGCATCCGATTTGTATCCTGATCGTTTGGGTGCCGTGCGTTCTGATCGGTTCCTGGGCGACGGGTATCCTGCCTCCGCTGGAGTCCCACAAGGTGTCTGGCGTGCTCGGGGCAATGGTCGCTACTTTGGTAGGGAGTCCGATCTTAACTGGGTTTCTGACCGCCGGCGTATTGGCGGCGATCATGTCATCGCTGGATTCACAGTTTTTGAGTCTCGGGACAATGTTTACGAATGATATTGTGCTTCAAGCCGTTGGGCCGAATCGATTCTCGGATCGACAAATCATTTTGATTGCCCGCGGTTTTGTGTTCGGAGTTGTGGCCTTAACCTATCTGTTGTCCTTGGTGGCGCCGGGCAATATTTTTGACATGGCTGTTTGGTGTTTCACTGGTTTTGCTTCCTTGGTGCCGCTCGTGTTAGCGAGCCTTTATTGGCGGCGCACGACCTTGGTGGGAGCTTATGCCTCGATTGCGGTGGCGGTGGGAACTTGGTTCTACTTTTTCCAGGCATCGGGTTATGGGGGTGAGTATGCTGTGGGCCCAGGAATTGTGCCGGCCGCGATTTGTGTGTTGGCCTCAGCGGCTGCGGTTGTGGTGGTGTCCCTCGTGACTCGACCCCCGAGCGATGAGACATTGGAGAAATTTTTTCCCAGATAAGGGATCGATTCAGAGACTAAATCGTCTGCAGAGAAGCAGGCATCTTGAGCATTATGAGTGACCTAACTGTATCGCAAGACGCGATGAATCAGGCGAGTGTACAATTGGATGAGCGAGTGCGTGAGATCGTGCAATGGCACTTCTCGCCAGAGACCGGCTGTCCGTTTTGGCTCGAATGGGCTGAGAAAGCGGGCTGGAACCCTGCAGAGGAAGTGAAGTCCTTTGCGGATTTGATCGCCAAGTTCCCTCACTTCCAAGATGAGTGGTTGCGAGACATGCAGCCGGAAGTGTGGGTGCCAAACGCATTCAAAGGGAAACCGTTTAACATCTTCGAAACCGGCGGTACAACCGGAATGCCAAAACAACGCATTGGTTGGAACGATTACAAGGTCGATTACAGTGAATTCTCCGACAAGATTGCGGACGAACATTTCCCACGAAACCACTACTGGCTAATGATGGGCCCGACCGGTCCTCGCCGTTTGCGTCTCGCGATCGAACATCTGGCTAATGTGCGTGATTGCTCGTGTTACTTCATTGATTTGGATCCTCGCTTCGTAAAGAAGGTGATCAAGGACAAGAAGTTTGATGTGGCTCGGTCCTACATGGATCACGTCGTTGACCAAGCGGTTACGATCTTCAAACACCGCAAAGTGAGCGCCTTGTTTACAACGCCAAAGCTGCTCGAGGCGCTTTCAGAAAGAATCGACCTTTGGAAGGCTGGTTTGCGCGGAGTATTCTGTGGGGGGACCACGATGGATCCGCAGTACGTGCGTTTTCTGACCGAGGAAGTCTTGGAAGGAAAGATTGGTTTCTACCCAACCTACGGGAACACTTTGATGGGGCTGGCCGCTAGTGTGCCCCTTCAACCGGAAGACAATTTCTCCATCACCTACTACTCGCCCCAACCGCGAGCTGTTCTCCGGGTCGTTGATCCTGAGAACACAACAGAAGTGCGAGGCTACGACGAGTGGGGTCGCGTTGAACTGACGACCTTGACGAAGGAGTTTTTTATGCCACGCTTCTTGGAACGAGACGAAGCCATTCGTCGAGCCCCTCGGGCGCCTTATGCCTGGGATGGTGTCGCTGAAGTTCGGCCATTCGGAGCCATGGAGAAGAAGATTGTGGAAGGAGTGTATTAGACTATGGATCTCCCTCATATCCCCTGCCTTCGGCAAGGTGTTCCTTACGTCAGCCTGAATCAGAACGACGTTACGGACTATCAGAATCATCAACCACTCGCTACGGTGAGTCAGGTGAATTCCGGCGTGGTGAAGCGTGATTTGCGAAAAATGAGCGAAGCACGGGCAGCCCTGAAGGCGTTCACGGTTGACCAGTTGATTGACATCTCTGCCAAAGCGGGTGAAGCGTTCTTGAACGATAGCTTGCCCTTGGGCGACCAAGGACACACCCAATCGGCTGACGAATACGTATCAACCCTCTCGTCTACCAGCGGATTGCCCTTTGTTATGGTGCGGCGCAACATGGCAAAGATCCATCATGCGCTGACGAACATGCGGACGATTCTGACCGGACTTACCCGGGGCCTAGACTTAAGCATCATCGACCGAGGATTCGGGGAGCAGTTTGGAACTCGTATCAGTTTCTTTCCCACGACCGAAGCGCTTGGACTGATCATGCCCAGCAACTCGCCGGCCGTGAATTCCTTGTGGCTGCCGTCGATTGCCTTGAAGATTCCAGTCATTATTAAACCCGGACGCGAAGAGCCTTGGACGCCCTATCGGTTGATTCAGGCTTTCATTTCCGCGGGTTGTCCCAAGGAAGCGTTTGGTTTTTATCCCACCGATCATGAAGGGTCTGGAGCCATTCTGCATCAGTGCGGTCGCGCGCTGATATTCGGTGATAAGAACACGACTGACCAATACGCCAATAACCCAGGGATTCAGATCCACGGGCCTGGTTTCAGTAAGATTTTGATCGGAGAAGACCAGATCGAAAACTGGAAGGACCATGTTGATCTCATCGCGTCGAGCATTGCCGAAAACGGGGGAAGAAGTTGTATCAACGCTTCTGCAGTCGTCGTGCCACGATACGGCAAAGAGATTGCCGATGCCCTTGGCCAGGCCTTGGGGCCGTTGAAGCCGACCAAGGTCGATGACGAAGCGGCCCGACTCTCTGGGTTTGCGAACCCGAAGATGGCCGAATACATCGACGGAACCATCGAAGACGATCTGAAAACGCCCGGGGCGGAGGATGTCACGGCCCGCTATCGGGATGGCGATCGCAAGATGGAAAGCGATGGAGGAACCTACCTTCGGCCCACCATTGTCTATTGTGAGACCATTGATCATCCGCTCTACAATCGCGAATTCCTATGTCCTTACGCCAGCGTTGTGGAAGTACCACAGGCTGAGATGCTCGACAGCATTGGGCCCTCGTTGGTGGTGAGCGCCATCACCAAGGATTCGGGGTTCACTGAGGATCTGCTCAGTTCGCCTCTGATTGAGCGCTTAAATCTGGGGCCTATCACGACCATGAAAGTGTCCTGGGATCAGCCACATGAAGGGAACATGTTTGAGTTTCTTTACAAACGACGTTCCATCGAACGGGCATAAAAATCGCCACGTAACTACCAAGGGACTCCTGCGGTCTCTTAGAAGGAAGGGGCGGAAAGTTTCGTGTTTGGTGAATCGAGAAGTGATTTGTGAGTGAGGGATTAGAAACGCTTAAGGCTGAATCGGCAGCCGGTTTGATGGGATTTGAATCCCCGTCCTCGACCCGTCTTGTCTTCGGAAATGGCGTCGTCGCCTCGGTAGGTGAGCAGACAAAATCGCTCGGAGGCACGCGGGTCCTGCTCGTGACGGATCCAGGGATTGTTCAAGCTGGGCACGCAGAGCGGGTTCGTGATTCGCTGGAAAGCGCCGGCGTCAAAGTGAGTGTCTATGATCAGGTTCACGAGAACCCCACGACGCTGGACGTAGCGCAGTGTGTGAGTGCAGCAGCTGAGGCCCGGGTTGATTTTCTGATCGGTTTGGGTGGTGGCAGTAGCATGGACACCGCGAAGGGCTGTAATTTCATTTTTACGAACGGGGGTGAAATGAAAGACTACTGGGGGGTTGGCAAGGCTACCAAGCCCATGCTGCCTCTGATCGCCATCCCGACGACCGCCGGCACCGGTAGTGAGTGCCAATCTTTCGCTCTCATCGCAGATGCTGTGACGCATCAGAAAATGGCATGTGGCGATGGAAAAGCAGCGGCTCGCATCGCTTTGCTCGATCCTGAGTTGACCCTCTCACAACCTCGTCGTGTGACGGCCTGTACGGGCGTTGACGCGGTCGCCCATGCCGTGGAAGCAGCGGTGACAAAGAAGCGGACCCCCATTTCACGCATCTATTCTCTCGAAGCCTTCCGATTGATGGTTGAAGCGTTTCCACGGGTTCTTGCCGACGGCAACGACCTCGACGCGCGGGGTGCGATGCTCCTTGGAGCTGCCTTAGCAGGAGTCGCGATTGAGAATAGTATGCTCGGTGCGGCCCATTCGGCTGCCAATCCTTTGACCGCTCACTATGGCGTCATCCATGGGCAAGCGGTTGGTGTGATGCTGCCCCATGTTGTGGCTTTCAATGCGGCCGATCCCGAAGCGAAAAAGATTTACGCTGAGATGGCGGGAATAGGAGGTCTCGTTGAATCCTGGACCGATCAAGATGGAGCTGTTGATGCCCTCGTGGCTTACCTGAGTCAAACCCTGACAGCCGCCGATCTCCCCACCGAACTCGGCGCCTGGAACGTGTCCCAAGAGAAAATTTCGACCCTAGCCGAAGAAGCCGCCAAACAATGGACCGCCGGCTTCAACCCACGTCCCATCAACGCCGCCGACTTCGAGTCCCTCTACACCTCCGCGATGCCATAAAAGGGGAAGCGCTTCCCCGTCGAACCCATCCGCGCACCCAGTGCCCAGTGCCCAGTGCCCAGTTCTTACCCCTTGTCCCATGCGTGTTGCCTGATCTAGCATAGCGTATGGCCTTCGAAACAGTATCTGTCGGCGATCTCACCGCTGTCATCGGCGATAACGCCGCCCACAAGACTCATCGAGCGGGCTACAACGGGCTCTGGAACCTTAAACATCGTTCCCTGGATCGCAGCCTCTTTGTTCCTGCGTATGCCGGACTCAATCTCGAACACATTTTCGATGGTGCGCCACCCTTCGACATCGACGTCTTCTTTGAGCCCCGTCGCGCTCCGATGACTCTGAGTCGGATCAACGAAACAACGGTCCAACTTCACCAACCACCCACACCTACCTTCGAACTCGAAAGCTGGACAAAGTTTGCGCTCAATCCACCTCACTACATCGATATGAGCTTTGAATGCCGGCCTCATCAACACGTGTTTGACCACGGCTACATCGGAGTGTTTTGGGCCAGCTACATGAATGCCCCTATGGACAAAAGTCTTTATTTTTTGGGCGGAGAATCACCCGGGCATTGGGCGCAGTACTGCACTCAGTTTCACAATGACCAGAGCACCGTTCGATCTTCGGAAGACGATTTTGAGCTAGCCTTCAGTCCTGGCTATCGCGAAGCGCTCTTCCGAAATCATTCCCAACTGAGGTTCCGCGAGCCGTTCTACTACGGAAACTATGGCGACCTCGTATGGATCGTCATGTTTGATTCCGACCAACTCGTCCGCTTCTCCCATTCGCCGACGGGTGGAGGAATGAACAATGACGAACGAACCACCAATCCTGCGTGGGATTTTCAATTCATCATCCCGGAATTCGAAGTCCCCGAACGATATCGACTAGATGTGCGAGCCGTCCTCCGCCCCCGATGCACGCGAGACGAAATCATCGCCGAATACACGAACTGGAAAAACACCCGAAAGTAATCTCAAGCCGAGAACCTAGAACCCAGTGCCCAGCTCCCAGAGCCTATCCCTTCGCCTGCCACCAAATCATGAGCTCCATATTCGTCCGATTTGGATACGACCGCGGCGTCCATTCTCGCTTCAACTCGAAGAGCTCTGAAAACTGATCGAGAATCCCTTCCCGGGTCGAAGGGAACGGAGGTCCGTCTTCTTCCTCGATCAAATAATACACTGCCAAATAGTCCCCTCCGGGCCGAACCCATCGATGCGTGGCCGTGACATAATCATCTCGCTGCTCGGGTTGAATCGCACAAAAGAGCGTGTGCTCGAAGACCCAGTCGAATCGTTGCGATGGCGATCCGTTGAGATAATCCGCTACGACAAATTGCGCTTCTAGATTGGCTTCCTCTGTTTTTTGCCGCGCGAGTTGCATCGCGGTGGGGGCAATGTCGACCCCCGTTGCTGCAAAGCCGTGTCGAGCCCACTCTCGCACATCATGTCCTGTTCCGCATCCGGGTACACAGACAGTTCCCCGTTCGAGTTGGGGTTCAGTCTCTAAAAAGTCCACGAGTCCCGGGGAAGGGGCGCCTTTATCCCAGGGATAATCGTTTTTTTGGTAGTTGGCTTCCCAGTCAGTCACAGTCTGTCGAGGGTTTGGAGAAGGTTGGCGAAGGCCGGATCAGAATCGAGATTCATCTTTCCAAACGATCTCGCCGCTGACGATTGTCATGCAGTTCTGTCCTCGCATAGGCCAGGCATGAAAGGGCGAGTTCTCGCCTTTGCTTAAACTCGCCTCGCGATCGAAGACCATTCGGTTTCCGGATCAAACACGGTGACATCGGCGACCTTTCCGATGGCCAAGTCGCCTTTGTCGAGATTCAAGAGTTTGTTGGGACCGACCGTGAATCGTTCGATCAGTTTGGAGAGCGTCATATGTCCCGAGTGATAGAGCATGCCGAGGCTGAGTGCCAATTCTGTCTCTAATCCCGTGATCCCGAACGGAGCGACATCGAATTCGACTTCCTTCTCGTAGTTGCAATGGGGGGCGTGGTCGCTACAAATAATCTCGATCGTGCCATCTGCAATGCCATTGATCACAGCGTGCCGATCACCCGCTGTCCGCAGAGGAGGGGTCATTTTGAAGGAAGTGTCGTAGGACGGCCAGGTAGGGAGGTTTTCTTGTTGGGAAAGGAAATGAAGCATTCCTTTTCCATCGTTTTCCCAGAACGGTTCGCTTCCGGCCACACAGGCATCTGTCAGCGTGAAATAGTGCGGGCTCGCCTCGCCGGAGACTGGAATACCCCGGTGCTGGGCATCCTTCAGTAGGCGCACGCTACCCGCCGTCGAAATATTTTGGCAATGAACGTGTGTCTTCGTGAGATCCGCGAGATGGATATTGCGGCCGACCATGATCTCTTCCGCAGACGCAGGCCAACCGGGAAGGCCTAAAACCATATTCCAATACCCCTCATGCATCATCCCCGCACCTGCCAAATGATCATCCTGACAATGATCCAAGACAGGTAGATCAAACATCTTGGCGTATTCGAGCGCGCGTCGCATGAGCTCGTTGTTTTGAATACACGAACCATCATCCGTGATCGCCACGACCCCAGCCCCTTTGAGCGAGCCGATGGGAGCCAACTCCTCACCGGAGAGCCCCTTGGTGATCGCGCCTGCGATCAAGACATTGATATCGGACTGCCGCTCGATCTTATCCTGAATCAAGGCGACCGTGCCGGCCGTATCAATAGCAGGGGAGGTATTGGGCATGCACACCACGGTGGAAAAGCCGCCTTTAGCGGCGGCCGCGCTCCCTGTGCCGATGGTTTCCTTGGCACTTTGCCCGGGTTCACGGAAATGCACGTGAGCGTCGATGAGCCCAGGGCACACCACCAAACCCTTGAGATCGATGGATTCGACGCCCTCGGGAGCCGCATCACGGGCTGAATTGCCGACGGCAGCGACCTTTCCACCCAGGAGCAACAAATCCTGTGGCGCATCCACACCATTGGCGGGATCGATCAATCGACCGTTAAGAAGCAGAAGCGCGCTCATCTTTTTTCCAACGATAACCGTCTGGGAATTGACAAGGCAAGCATCCTTCGGTAGATATCTCGGTCTCGCATGAGCGCGGGTGTAGCTTAGTGGTAAAGCTCCAGCCTTCCAAGCTGAATACGAGGGTTCGATTCCCTTCACCCGCTCCAACTTGTTCTCCATCAAATACTTACAGGCGGCTCGTCTTCGTTGATGTCGAAGATTAAGAATGAAAGTAAGAATAACGCCTGCACATTTGCATCTGACCCGCGGACCTAAACCGATTCATAGTCAGGGAGTTCTGAGGTCTAGAGTTCGGCCGATCTAAGAATAGGAATCACCTGTTATCGGGTGATTTCTGTCGGATTGCAGATTTCTGAAAAACTTTGAAAGATTTTGTTGCCTGCCGACGAATACTCTTCTGTAGGCTGTTTTTTGTTTAGGTATCAGAGGTGTTTTTTAGCCGACTAAGATTGAAACTTGATAATCTGTATTGATCTGCTCAGGTGTATCTCAGTCTTGAGGGTAGATGACCTTAAGAAACAAATAGGGCATCTGATTGGCGATCACGAATTGATTTCAAAGTCTCGAGTCTGCATGATGATGGAAACCGATTTTTGAATTTTCCATATTTGTGAAGAGCTACAGAACCTCCGGACATGAAAGTTTTCCGTTTCGCTATACTTGGTTGCCCAAGGTGGTCCAGTACCTTGAGCGAAACTCCAGGCTCTTTTCGGACGAGGACGAGGCCATGGTTGTGTTTGGCGTTGGCAAGAACATGGTTAAGTCGATTCGGTTTTGGGCTCATGCGGCCGGGTTGATAGAGCCCTCTGACAAAGGTCAGACAACTGCCACGGACTTTGGAATTAGGGTGTTGGGTGAGAGCGGATTTGATCCGTTCTTGGAGGATGCTCAGACGCTATGGCTAATCCATTGGCAACTGTCTCGTCATAGTGATCAACCACTCTTGGGGTGGGATTTCCTGCTTAATCGATGGCACGAACCAGAGTTGATTCCATCGAAGATTACTCCGTTTCTGATTCAAGAACTTTCGAATGCTAGTGCTGTGGATCCATCGCCTTAGTACGGTGGGACGGCATTTGGAAGTGTTTTTTCGAACTTATGTCCCCGGAAAGGGTAAGAAGGGGAAAGTT
>WLWI01005645.1_pt1 | contig 10408 bp, 4 predicted proteins | sample 6701501 | NCBI WGS metagenome assembly WLWI01 (sample SAMN12718690, study PRJNA515312) | sponge metagenome | isolation source: marine sponge | host: Mycale hentscheli | place: New Zealand: South Island, Marlborough, Capsize Point | collected 2014-11-01
GGATGGCTGATGATCAAATTTGTTTTCGCATTAACTAGATTTTGGGAGAAGACTATGAATCATTATAAAGTTTAAACAATAATCTGCCATAATTCATGTTTACATAAACTAGAATTAATGTTATTGCTGAGATTCACAAATTATACATAACCAAAAAACAGCAAACTATTGAGGTACAGTCTGGGTGGCTTCTTACAAGTGGTATTCACACTAACTTGAAGACCGTTGGTTTATATTGTTTAAACAATACATCTGCCACTCATATTTCCATAGAAGATTATTTTCAAACTGCAAATAAAATGATAGGGTTTAAGTAACATGATTATGCCTACTCCTACTATTGAGGCAAGCAATAGCAAATGGTCAGAGCAAAGTAATCAAGACATGAATATTAACATATGAGTATATGAGTATTATTGTGTTGTAGTTAATTGTTCTGATAAAATGTTACTATTGCTCCATTTGCTTGTTATGAGTTTTTGTTTATTTTGTTGTTATATGGGATTGAGATGTGATAGGCACACACCAGAAATCTTCTTGAGTTAGCTCACCATAGCCAAACACTCAAAATGAATCTATTTTCTCAAATGTATTCAACTACACTTAGCTACAGGGCAACGTAAAATAGTTATAAACAAAATAGCAATGATGATGAATTAGTTATAGTGATGCCTACATATAGGCGAGTATACATAGTTTTTCTGCATACTCAGCATAAGCATTTTGTGTCGTATGTTGTCCCCAATGCTAGGAAATAGTATCATCACTGTGCTATGAGTTCACACTCCCAATATCTTCGTCACACATTACCACAAAAAAAAATAGAGATGAGAGATTAGTGTCGTAGTGATGAAGATTATAATCATAGATAAGGGGGAGACACTGGGGCGGTCAGGGAGTTTGAGCCTCCCATTATATGCTAGTGTATGCTGTACAGCAGCAATAGGAAAAAGTGTTGATGCGTGCAGTTCTGCCTACCCCTCCCTCCTCCTCCCCCCTTCCCCCCCACCCCCCTCCCCCGTCCCCCCACTCTTCCCCACCTCACTGTTGGTTTGCAATAATTGTTTTCTGTTTTGCCTGCTGAGTGTTCCTTATGTCCTCATTTTCTAACTGTTTGAAATATTGGGGGGGAGGGGGGGGTGCTTAAAAATGTGAGGGTTTAAAATTGATGATAGTGACTGCATTGTCAGGACAAGTGTCAGAAACATCAAAATATTATTAGAGTCTTTCTTAATAACACGGGGTCCTGGTGCCCCCCCCTCCCCCCGCACCCTTTATTCTGAGAAGCTCAATGACTGATTGATTATAAACCCAATCACTAGCTGTTTTTGCCATATGTTTACACAGAAAGAACTGGTACAATTACTTAACTGGACTAGGTAGCCCAATTGTATTTCAAAAGTGGATAAAGTATTGAAAATGTTAATTCATTATTAGTAAATGAGCATTCAAAAAATATCAGCTTCGATTGGGAAATATGTCAATTGGGAAATAAGGGATGGTGAGCTTTGCCAAGCACAAAACAGTCAAACTTGATAAAATGGTGAAAATTTTCAGCAACAACAATAAATGCATAGCTATTTCAATTTTCATCAAACTGAGAGTAACAAAATCAAGCATATTCACAAATTTAAATTAATTAGAGCAGCAACATTGTCAATACCTAACAGTGATTTCATAATCCATTAAAACATGAATGTTGGCTTGATCTCATGATCTTGTGCTCTGTGCTTCCTGTGGCAGTCACTTATCATCTAATAATAGACTGCTATCCCTGACAAGCGATTTAGCTGTAAAATGGATCATGTTCCATAATAAATTACTAGCTGTTTATCTTGCTGTATAATGACTTCCCCAATTCCGAATAATTAAATGCATAAATTGATATGTTGTCAATAAATCATTTAATTAATTAATTCATACAAATAAATAAACAAAATAAACAAGTGAGTAAATTTATTAATTAATTAATTATTAATTAAAATGCACATTCAATAAAGTTTGTCGTATAAAACTAGTGAAATAAACACAGCCAAATAATCAAAAACTCTCAATATAATTATTATTTTTAATAATAATAAAATAATAATAAAATAATAATAATAATAATAATATAATAACAATAATAATATTATTATTATAATAATAATAATAATAATAATAATAAGTATGATGCTAACTGTTTCTCTTGTTGATACTATTCACCAATTTAGTAAAAATTTCATGCATCTATAAATGCAGCTGATTGATGTAAATTGAGAAAAATTGCTATTGTGAAAAAGTAATAATTCAAAGCTGTCCTTTCAACTGGTTTATTAGCCAAATCTTCTACTCCCACCCATTATTTTGTCCTGGACAGTGATGTGCTATAGCAGAAGAACCAACCGACCAACAATAAATAAGGAAATTCCTCACTAGCTAATAGAAGGAGAATCAATTTGAAATTCTACACCACTGACTCAGTTATGTAACCACCAAGTATTTGTATGGGATTAACACCCCATCAAGGACAGCAGGGATTCATACTGCTGGATGATCCTTTACCAAATGTCAAAACATAAATAAAAAAGCACAATTTTACTACACTCCTATTAAAATATTCCAGGATCATTTAAGTCACTGTGAATCACATTCTTTTTTACAGGATGAGTTTAATTAACTAAGTGTTAGGACTATAGATATATGGAGAGACATTATTAGTATGTCTGAAGCTTCAATTAAGTATTATGTCAGGATCACTGAGGCAGGCAAAGCTTTGCTATAGCATTTTAGCCATCCCAGTGAAGTCTAGACATATGCCACAGTTTGAATAACCAAAGATTAAATTGTAGGGTACAGTGTTTTAGTATTTATACGTAATAGTTAGAGCATAAGCGCTTGGGTACTGGTGCATTTAGTGCACTGAAGCCCAAGGCCCATAGGCCCAAGGGTTTTGTGCACTAAATCCATCAGTACCTAAGCACATGCTCTAACTATTTTAGATCCCGTTTACCCATGCCTGCCCAGTTTCCACTAGCAACTTTGTTTATCAGCATTTTTGGTGTCAAGCGAATTCTTCTGTGTTTCCGGCCCAAAATTAAAATTCAATTAAAATTCAATTACTTTAGCATTGTAGCTGCCAGCTGTTATCTCCAGATCTAACTCTACCTTGGGCTGCTCTGCAGTAAGCAGTAAAGCAGCTAGCTAAGGTAAATTCCTGCTGTATGAGAGTGGCAGCAGGAGAGTTATATGATAGGGCTGGTCCCATATAGGTAGGATATGAGAGAGTAGTAGACCCTGCATAACCTGCTCCACCTATTCTATTAAACTAAAACTCAAAAATAGCAATACCCCAAGGGTGGTTAGTATGCACAGTTCATATACCTAAAGGCAAAAAATAGTGCAGCACACTTACCAAGTTAGTGCACCTAGTAACAATATAGCAACGGGATTATTAATAATTTTTTTAATCTTTTTTTGTTTGTTTCTACAATAGCAATTAAGAAATTGATCGATTGATTGATTGATTGATTGATTGACTGATTGATTGATTGATTGATTGATTGGTTGGTTGATAATAACTTAAAATAACACTTGAGTACTTCTAAAGTAATTAACACTTGTTGAGGTATATCAAAGCCTGTACTTGGTAAATATTTAAGAATACAAAACTATTGGTATGACTGGTGTCTGCTTATTTGGTAAAGAATGATCAAGTTGTAAGCTAATAATGTCTGACAGAGTGAGACTATTGAGTCCAGTATCTGACACCACACAACTTAATCTGAAGTTGTAAGATATACTTGGAGAAACAAGTGACTAGAAGGAGGGGAAAGAGAGTGTCACAAACTTTGCACTTGATGATATCAATCATGTACCAGGATATGAGTGAGGATGCACACATGTTGTTGTTGCATGATCTCACGCATTAGGGCTAGTCCCTTTCATCCCATTGAAGGATATCCTGGCAATGCTGCCATCATCTCACAAGTAATAAGGAATATATTGATGAAAGACTAGAGGAGTCACCTTAAGCTGTCCTCCCATAATTAGTATTTAGTGATTTTCTCTCTATGTATTTTACTTCTGAGTGAGTTTTGACTACAAGCATTCAATCACAATGGCTTGAGAGTCTGTGGTGATGTTGAAGTTGCTCCTTCTTCACCTTTTTTGCTCCATTCCATTTTTCATCAAAGCTAGTTAGTCTACACCATTAAGCAAAACCTTCGAGTTCCGTCATTAGCATGTATTGTCAGAGCTGACTGAAAAAGGAGGGAATCCCATTTGCATGCAGTTCTAAAGCATTATTTGACTGCAGTTTGCATCTCCAATGAGACCAGATGGAAAGAAGCTGTACACGGTCGATAGAATGTTCACATTAGTCAGGGAAATTTGCAGTAGCATTAAATGAAAAGAATCTGAGTCTCCTTCAGGAGTGGAGTAGCTTGTTTCGAGAGAACATCTTTCAGCAGTGTAATAATAAGGCTAATAATAATATTATTATAATAATTATTATTATTATAACAATAATTATTATTATTATTTTTATAACTATTATTATTATTGTTACTATTATTATTACTATTATTATTGTTACTATTATTATTACTATTATTATTACTATTGTTATTGTGATTATTATTGTTACTATTACATATAATTACATTTGTTTATTATTATTGTTATTATTATAATTACTATTATTATTGTTATTATTATTGGTGTTTTATTTATCTGCTGGTATTACATTACTAAGTAGAGACTGAATTTAAAAAAAGAATAAATAAATATATAATATTAAATAAACCAATAAATGACTAAAAGATGAATGAATGAATGAATGAATATAAATAAATAAATAAATATATAAATAAATAAATAAATAAATATATACAAATAAACAAATAAATAATATTAAATAAGTAAGTAAATAAGTAATTAAATTAAAAAAATTAATTAATTAATTAATTAATTAATTAATAAAATAAATAAATAAATAAAGTATTTGAAGTGAGCTATACACCTATTAATTCTATAAAAACTTGGACAACTAAAGAAACAATTTTGCAACTTAAGTCAGGAAGTACATGCTTTCTTTTATAAATTCCCAGATGCTGACTTATTGAAAAAAATTGCCCACAAAGAATGTAAAAAAAAAACATTTTAAATCCAACATCAACACATGCAGCAACCATACAATACTGGGCATGTCTGGCAAGCCACAGGAAAAGGAAGTAATAATGTTGTGTGTTAAGATATACCAGGAAATAACATTGATACAGAACAAGTCTGTAGGAGGTTTAGTGGGAGAAGGATTACTAAATCGTGAACTTGATTCTAACCACTAAGTCAGCATGGGAGAGCCACTGGAGGTCAGTATAAATCTGGATGGGAAGGCCACCAGCTTAGACATTACCCTGAAAGATTACAGGTGAGCAACTGCAACTTAAGTAATGTACCTTTACTACAGGAATGGTACATATAAACCAGTTTTGGTGTAGAAACAGGTGGAATAAGACATGCTAATTTCTAGTTATCTCAAAAGTGAGGCACATTGTCAATGTAGTTTCTGGACTTCATTATGTATTAAAACACCTACTAGGACTGCAGCTTACGAGATGTACAGACTAATTTGGCAGAATTATCTTGTACTGATCGTTCATCAATGTGATCCGAATTTATCCAGTTCAAAGTTAAACAAACATTAAGGTAACCTAAGCTCCATCCAGTAATTGTGAATACCAGCAGTACATTATAGCAGCACTGCTTATGTAAGTGCAGCAGTTTCAATTGCATAAAGTTCTGATCACACAAGAGGAAATGGCTATCATATTGCATCTAGAGCCATCAAATGACCCTGAGGGACTCTTAATCCAGATCATACATAGCCTGAGGGAGGAACATTGGTAGAGTAGTTTATTTGAACCAGGAACAAGAACTATCCAAATTACAACTGTCTTCATCTACTTAGTAACATTATATAAAGTAGGTTGCATGTCTGAAAAACAGAATAAAAATAAAATTTAGTGAAATGTCGATATGCTTTACATATTTGAAGTTGTTATAACTTAACCATCAGTTACTACCTAGATAACATATATCTGAAGGTCGAACAGTTGCCATGACACTATAGCTACAAGTGCATTACTCAAATAATGCATTCACTTGACTAGAAATGAAAATGTAGACAGTTCCACTTGACTAAATAATCATACACAAACTATTATTGTTCCAATGACCCACCCCTTCCTTTTCCCAAGGCCAAGAAACTATACCACAAACTTAAGAAGTGCAAATATACATATTTGAAACTGATTTTTTTCCACTTAGAGTTCATAGTATGGCAGATTCAGTTCTGTACAGTAACTGGAACTCTTAGTTGTGTAGTTGTTATAGGAACTGTTAAATTTATACAAGTTCCAGCTGTTGTCCAATTGGTAATACAGCTAAAGTATATAGCCTAATGTTTGGTGACAAATCAGGAAGTTTACATAGCAAACTAAACCACACAAGCAGTTCAAAGCGCTAAGAAAATAATAGGATGTAATAATTCTCAAGAAGTATGGCACTAAAAGCTTGGTAAATATACAGGTAACTCAACTCAAGTGAGAAGAATGGAGGGCTAGAACCATTTATCCCAGACCTTTTAACTTTTAAGCTCAGTTGCATGCAGCTAGCAAAGGTCGTTCGTTATTAAGCAACTACCAGTTTATAAAATGGGAAATATATATTTTGTGTCCAATCATTATTATGGTCATGCTAGGCCCAGGAGGCAGGTCTTTACTCCTCATAGCTGCTATTGTTATAATTTTATTTTACATATTATTTATTGTTGTGATTTTAGTTTTTCTCTTACTTCTGAATTCTTGCTTGTTTATTTGCTTTACTTTTGTGTTATTTTAAAACAGTTGGTATCTAGGCAGCAATACTACCACTCAAGCTGCCCTGCTGGTACTCAAGGAGTGTACTATCACCAATTGCTTCGTAGTTTACAAACAACCAATGGAGGATGACTTCACTCTGTCTATGAAGTGAGTTTCAGATAAGATACTTATTAATTTAATCAGATCCAGAATGAGGATTTTGAGAATAATACTCATGATATTATGAACAAATAGGAGTATTTTTTGTTTTCTTGTTGTTGTTTTTTAAAGTTGAGCCTTGTGAAAAGAATAGCATACAGGATCTGTTATTGCAAGCTAAAATTTTAATACACAAGTCTTAAGATGATTCTTTCAGCTTTGGTGCTTGCCTGGAACCATAGGATGCAGTAAACTAACACCACTCACAATAGAATGCAAGGTGATGAAATCAAAGTTTTCTACTTCAGCACTTGAAGTCCATACCTCAAATAACTTTAGTGGCTTCTCTTGTTAGTGGAGTAGCGGATAAAATGGATGATATATCTTCCTTAAATGACACGTCTTCCAACCACTGACTAGCCCATGTTCAACACAAGAAAAATGCATGAAATGCACTAAGAAAAGTATGTATAGATCAATCAAACATATAGAGTCAACTGCTAATAATAACATCAAGCATCCTCCACTTGGGTCATAATAACATGGCGGAAATGTCATAATTCCATGTCATATTGTATGTATATTATTTGGTCCATGTGTTGGGATTAAATATTTACCAAGAGAATGCATGTGTTCTCATATTATTTCTATATAGCTAGGATGTCGTAAATAGTTATTTCTAGGATCCCACAACTTAGTCAAATGTGACAGGGGACAGTCAAGTCCCAACAACAACAAATTATACAGATAGTAATAATAAAATCACAAGAAATAAAATAAGAGTTAGCTACAAAGAAAATATGAAATATGAAGAACGTAACTAAAGGCTTGAGGGGATAAAGTTAGACAATATCCGATGATATGAGTATGTCAGAGATTCCATTCATTCCTTGCAGTCTTCGACAAAAATGCATTATAAAAATTAATTAGCTATGACTTGTAAATCAAAAATGAAATAATCTAAATATTTTTTATGACTTATTAGTTACAGCTAGCTAAGTACAGAAAACTAGAATTGCAGCATGGAAAAAAAAAAAGGTAAGAGTGAAACACAACAGGATACACTCAATGTGGCCCATAAACATGCTATTGATTTTATACAAAGGGTGGGGTTTATAATAATATCTGCATTACGTATTGTTTACAGAATCATCCCCACGGGGACAAATGTGAATATGTACGAGCACTTGAAGATATCTAAGACTCTTACAGGAATGTACACTATCTGTGGACCAGTGAGTCATTCACAGTACGCTTTCCATCAATTCTTATCATGTTTATGAATTGTACACTTTCTGTACAGAAAATACTCAATAGCCAAGACTTCATCAAACTGATTGATAGACATGCTCAGAGCTTTTTGCCTCCACTGCTACCTGCTGTGGGAACCAATGTGGCAGAACTTAAGTCTTCAGAGAAGGTAATCTGTTTACAACATTAAAATAAGAGAGTTGCATTCTCTATAAAGTATTAAGTTACATAGCTGAATGCAAGATAAAGGGTGTACCTTGTCATGTTATATGATTATATAATAATATGATATTCACTCTGACCTATTTCTATCCCATCTGATCAGTCTCCCTGTTTCACACATAAATCTCTGTAAGAATGGCATGCTAGTAATGTTTGCATAATGAACCTGCAGAGGAAGTCACCAAAAATCACGTTCATCACAATGTAGCAGGTCATGGATTTCTCTTGCACACAACAGAACATAAACTCACGCTAGAAAAACGGCTATAATTAACAATCAATGATACAATGCCAACTAAATTAAATTTAAATATCATTAGTTTAATTCAGTTATCCCCTTAATTATCCTCAGGGTTTAGCAAATAATGCTCTATAAATAGATTGACTGAGAAAAGCATTTTCCTGTAGCAATACAGGAAATTAAGTTCGATTAACAGGAAGTAACTTACTAATTGGAATGTAAAATGACAGGAAAATATTGTTTTTAATTACAGAGGCCTATATCCATTCAATTCAGTGGGAGCAGTCTTCCTGGAACTGGCACTGATGGTCTGTTTTATTTATCATAACTATATTTTCTCATTTTCATTTTGGACTTCCAATTGTTAGGGAAGAAACTGCTGGCTACATCCTATACTGCCTCTCCTATGACTGGAACTCTACAGCCTCAATGGGATTATCACCAAGACAAGTCTTCTAGTCACCCCCAAAACCTTTGCCATGGCTGTTGCTATAGGAAACAGGAATGGAATGGTTCTGAGTAAGTAGCTACTACTTGTGAGCTATTTATACATAAGTAAATATTTCATGTTAGAATTTTTTTTAGAAGACAACAGTAAAGTCATTTTATTGTCTGATACTTAGGGACTAATTCAGAAATGTCATTTAATAGAATTAGCCTCTGATACTTTCCAGCTAGGAGAGAAAGAGAGAAAGAAGTTCAGTTTAGCTCAACAATTGGTAATTTTATACAAGGTGGTATTTGGGGGGGGGGGGGTGGGGGGGGAGGGGGGGGGGGGGGGGGGGGGAGGGGGGGGAAATAGGAGGGGGAGTTAAACTTTGCCATTTATACAAAAATCATTGAAAGTAGGAAAGGGTTGGGGGATCTACCTAAAAATATCAGTAGCTAAGTGCAATAAATCTGTTCATAGTTTAAATAACGTTAACTTGACACACACATGCACACACACACACACACACACATGTACACACACACACACACACACACACATTCTATTGACAGGTACACACCCTCATACTCTTGGTATGACATGCGTGGCAATGGACCACTGAGGTGTATTGGAGTGCTAGCCTTCTGGGTGACATGTGGGGCGTGCTTCAGTATCTACCGTGGCGTCAAGTATGCGGCAGTGGTCATCACTCACGTCTGCTGTAACTTGTACGACAATGAAGAATAAAATGTAGAATATTTTCAAAGAAGTCTATTCCCTAAGTACAGCACTTAATATTACCCAACCTTTCCATATAAAATCTATGTGGTGTTTTGCTGACCAATGTCTTTGCTTGTTTGTCATTGTTGCTGTTGTTGTTATTTTGTAATACATGAAATTTTGATTAAGTCTAAATTATATTATGTAGCTAATTAAATCATACACAGGGTCAGGAAAATCTAGGGGGATAAAGTGTACAACATCCTCCACAACTCACACAATGCTGGTACCACTTCTTTTTCCCAACACTTAGTCCAGTGTTCACATCTCCCATAGTCAAAGTACACACCCTTTACCTGCCATACGGAAAGCTAGTCAGTTAATACCTTGTGATGGGAGGACGCGGAGGACTGACGATTTCCTCCAGTTCTGCCTGCCATTGACGGACAACTTCCTCCCAGTACTACTTGTTCATCACACTTTTAGCAAATGTCACCAATTCGGCTTGCCCGTAAATCTCCATTGCAGTAAACAGTTGGCTAT
>WLWI01005646.1_pt1 | contig 10407 bp, 13 predicted proteins | sample 6701501 | NCBI WGS metagenome assembly WLWI01 (sample SAMN12718690, study PRJNA515312) | sponge metagenome | isolation source: marine sponge | host: Mycale hentscheli | place: New Zealand: South Island, Marlborough, Capsize Point | collected 2014-11-01
CAGAACCTCAGACAAGAGCTCTTTCAAGTTCGTATCCGGAACCGGCAAGAATAGGTTGCTGCTGCACACCGAGTCATTTGGAATTTGCTTGATCATTGTTGCCTCCATGGCAAATTAAATTAGATTTAAATTATTGCAGGATAACACGTTGCGCAATTTATTCAAGCCCAATTCCATGAAGAATATAGAAATTTTATACTCAAAATGCCCTTTTCGAATGGGCTCTAACTACAAACCCTATACTCATAACCTGAAACAACTGAACTCGCTGGCCATCTCACAGGATGAACGCATTTCCGAAGTCTTTCCACAAGACAACAAAGTCCAACGCCGTTGTTTTCAGCTATTAAAACAAGCCTATATTGATGCTCGCTATTCGGAGCATTACCAAATTACTGAAGAAGAACTGACATGGTTGGCGGAGCGGGTTCAGTATTTACAGCAATTAACCAAAAAACTTTGCAAAGAAAAAATTGAACGTTTCGAGTAATAAGCAGATGACAATTGGATTCACTCTAACTGGTATTCCGCGACGCTCCATACCAGTAGGTGACCCAAACGTTAGGTAAAAACAAAGACCATTTGCAGTAGGATAGATTCAAGGTATTTTAATATTATGAGTACAGTAGAAGAAATTGAATTAGCCATCGACAAATTACCCCGAGATCAATTTTTTCGTCTTCATTCATTGTTTCAAGAAAAATTTGATGATGAATGGGATCATCAGATTGAAGAGGATGTTAATGCTGGCAGACTTGATTATTTGGGAGAAGAAGCAATAAAAGAATACCAAGAAGGTCGTACGACTCCATTCCCGGAAAATGAATAGTCGTGCCACCAGTAAATTCTGGATTTGTTACAAACGACTTCCTCCCGAGATAAGAAAAACAGCAATTAAACAATACCGACTTTGGCTTCAAGATCCAAGTTGCCCTTCTCTAAGATTCAAGAGAGTTTCATCATATTGGTCTGTAAGAATAACGGATGATTATCGAGTTCTTGGCATTATGCAAGGAGACACAATAATCTGGTTTTGGATTGGAACTCATTCAGACTATGAAAAACTCCTCAAATAAAAAGACACCGAACCAATCATTTATCCATATAGATTCCTACTCCAATACTGATGTTGACAATCTGGATGCTTTGGGGTACAAAACCTACGTCATTGACGTTTTGATCAATGGCGTAGGCACCCCTGATACCCTCGTGACTGAAATTAACCATAAAAAAACATTGCTCCTTTGGCGGCTATCAAACCAACGGTCAAATTTCATCCATCGTTCTTCGAATTCTGCCACTATGAATGATATCCTTAGCTATCTTGATCATTCAAAATTGTAATGATATCAGAAAATAGTATGGTTTTTTCTTTACTTGTCTGTACGAAAACAGATGTTATAGTCGTAATGGGTACATTAAAAACAACTGATCTATGAAAGATATCATAAAATTATATAATTACTTGTTAGCCGTAACTTTTTTGAACATATATGGGAGGATTTCGTAATAATTTGCCCTTCATGCAATTCGGTAGCGATGGCCAAATGCAGTGCGACTTATATGCAATCCAATTCGCCTTTCGCGCAGAAGTGCGCTCCTCCACAGATGCCCCAAAGTGGGCTGTTTTAGCATTATGGTGGCTGGGCCAGTTTTTATCAATTTCGGAGCCATACTATTCTTTATAATCAGCAATTCCCGGTGAACTATAACATCTTTATATGAAGCAAATTACAGCTATCTCATCCTCTAAAATTAGGTTCTGACTCCGAGGTTGAAGTCGCTATCAGCCTCAATTCCAGAATGCCGACAATAGATTTTGACAATTTATAGGTGGTATAAAATTTGTAACTGACTTCTATTAAAAGAGTTCCGTTTCACCGGGAATTGCTGCTTTATAATGAAGCCTTATGATGAGGGGTTAGCCGGAATGTTCCTGATTGGAGGACTAATATTCGCATATCCTTTAGCCTTAAGGTCCATCCAGAAATAACTTCACATTTTTTGGGATAATATTACCATTCGCACTTTCCAAATGTTACTTCATTAAGCAACATAATCAACTTGAATTAAATACCATAAATCGATTTACGTATATATGAATAGGTGATATAGTTCTCCTTTTATCTAAAAACAAAAGGAGAACTATATCACATGAAACAATCAGGAAACCCAATAGATTTAATTTGTAAGTTGTTCAATGAAAATAAAATAGCGTCCCTTGGAGAATTGAAACAAACATTAGGCACACAATCAACGATGACGGTTTATCGATGGCTTTCGAAACAAGGCTATCTTGCAAGCGTTTCACATCGAGGTCAGTATTATACCTTGTGTGATCTTCCACAATTTGATGATAACGGACTTTGGTCATACCACGGAGTCAGCAATTCCCGGTGAAACGGAACTCTTTTAATAGAAGTCAGTTACAAATTTTATACCATCTATAAATTGTCAAAATCTATTGTCGGCATTCTGGAATTGAGGCTGATAGCGACTTCAACCTCGGAGTCAGAACCTAATTTTAGAGGATGAGATAGCTGTAATTTGCTTCATATAAAGATGTTATAGTTCACCGGGAATTGCTGCCACGGAGTAATGTTTAGTCGGTACGGAAATCTTCTTGAAACAGCAAGATTGCTAGTTGAGAATTCAGACTTTGGTTTTACCGCCCGGGAGTTGAGAGAACAACTGGGAATCGACGTAAAACACCCCTTGTTAGAGCTCCAACGCCGAAAAAAAATTTGTCGGGTTAAGCTAACTCGTCATTACGTATACTTTTCCATAGATCCGAAATTACGCCGACAGCAAACGCTGATGCGTAAGCAAGGAGAGGTTAATGTTGAACTGGGCGGTGGTCTCGACAAGGAAGAAGCATCCGCAGAACTGAAAGCGGCTATAATTCTCTTTTTTAGCCTGCTTAACGAGAAACAACGTCGACTTTATGCCGGTCTGGAATCGGCTCGATTGGGGCATGGAGGAGATCGTAAAATTGCTGATTTATTGAATTTGGATCCACACACAGTTGCCAAAGGAAAACGGGAGGTTTTTGGGAGCAGTGTTGACAAGGAGCGGGTTAGAAATGCCGGTGGCGGCGCTATTGAGCTCAAAAAAAACGCCAGAGATAATCGATATGATTCATAGCCTATTGGAATGTGATGAGAAAACGGGGGGATGCCCAATGGGCGAGCACAAATGGACTCACCAGACAGCGAGTAAGATTTCGACAATTCTCCGCAGACAACTCGGTATTAAGATTTCGGCCAGTTTAGTACATCAATTACTTGGAGATTTAGGTTATTCATTGAAAAGTAATAAAAAATGTCTCTCGTCGGGCGATGCTTCAGGTAGAGATATTCAGTTTGGTATAATAGCCGATCTCCGGGAAGAATTCATTGCCAATGGGGACCCGATAATCAGCGTCGATACGAAGAAGAAGGAACTAATTGGTCTATTCAGGAATTCTGGCCAAACATGGCGCCGTGAAGCGGTTAAAGTGAAGGACCATGATTTTCGTTCAGAAGCGAAGGGAATCGCAGTTCCTTACGGCATTTTTGATATTGTTCGTAACTACGGTTTTCTGGTTGTGGGCAAATCCGCAGACACTCCTGAGTTTGCCGTAAGCTGCATTGTCAAGTGGTGGCGCGATTACGGCCGTGATTCTTATCCCGATTCGAAAAAACTACTTATTCTTGCCGACAGCGGCGGCAGTAATGGCGCTCGGCCGCGTACATGGAAAAAGTTCCTTCAAAAGAAATTGGCGGACGATTTAAGGCTTACGATCACGGTAGGTCACTATCCTTCTGGAGCAAGCAAATGGAATCCGATTGAACACCGAATGTTTAGCGAAATAAGTAAAAATTGGCGCGGTAAACCGTTGACAGATTTTGATGCAGTTGTCAACTTTGCAAAAGACGCCACAACTAGGACAGGACTGCACATTGATGCATGCCGCGACGAATCCGAATACGAGAAAGGGAAGAAGGTTTCCGACAAAGAGATGGCGCTATTGGCCATCACTAAAAATGAGATACTCGGAAAATGGAACTATACAATCTCCCCAAGGCCAGAACATTTCGATCGCAACTTTTCTCCAGAAATTTTTATTCCAAATATTCCAGAGGTGTACACTCGTAAAAAAAATGACTCAGAGGTCTCTGTTCTGACGGCAAAAATGTGAAGTTATTTCTGGATGGACCCTTAGTAAGCTTGACCTTAATTCGCAACCTGAGACACAGAGCAAGTCACGAAAAAGCATTGCAGGCATGGCACGCCACTTGGATATATCACAGTTGCGGACAGTTCTACATTGAATAGATTAAGGCACTCTGGAAACACAAAATAGGAGCGATATTTTTCAGGAAGAGAATTCGATACGTCAGGGGTAGACTGCTGAGGAGATGTCATTTTGAAAGGGTACGACCCCGACGGACTTATAAAATTATATAATAACTTGATGGCCGAATTGCATCCGGCCATCGCCCCGCGCCCCATCCACGGCCATCAAGCGCATTCAACGAACGTCAGTGGCCGTCGATGATGCACGGGGCGTTTTCGGGAAAATAGAAAATGACCGACGTTATATCACCAACACAAAAAGAATTTAAGGATACAGCTCGGGCAGAATTCAGATTCTTAAAATCAGATTATGAATTTAAGGAGGTTCCGCCTGAATATGATGACCCGTATCAAATACAATATCAGAATGGTTACTGCCGAGTCCATGTTGTTGGCAGAAGTTTTGGCTTTGCGCTAGATATTGGAATTGAACGTATTGACTATGATGCAAAGAAAGATCCTTACACGGGTGTATTTCCTCTCTGGTGCATTCTTGAACTGCGAGATCCAGAATTATACAACCAGCGTTTTCAGCACACCTCCGGACAATTGAAGATGCTCCGTATAGACGCTAAAGCTTTAGGTGAGTATTGCCAGGATTTACTAGTTGGAGATTTTTCTATCGAACCTCAAGTAAGTGTGTTATTGCGAAAACGATGGGAAGAATCTAGAGAAGTGAGTCGAAAGGAACAAGCTCGTTGGGAGCATGAGCGAGCAACAACAGCTGCGAATAAAGCCTTTCAAAATAAGGATTATTTAGAAGTCATTCAGCAACTCGAATCTGTGGAGGACCGCTTGACGCCTAGCCAATTGAAGAAGTTGGCTTATGCTCGGAAACATAAACCCAGATCATTAATTCAAAAGATCTTCAGCAAGAAACAGGAATAATTTCTAACAAATTGATGGACATGGACTTGTAATACTGCGCCGTTTCATTCTGTGGTAATACAAGCCAGTCATCATTAACGATGTGCCTGAATGGAGACTGAAACGGAATGCCAATACCAACCATAGACACGGAAGTGCTCCGATCGCTATGCAACATCCTCGCTGAGACATCAACTGGTTTGACGGGCAACGAAATTGCAATTTTGCTCAACTCTTGCGGCATAAACGATCCTGCGCCCGGCATCACTAAGCGGCACCGACTCTTTGAGGCACTCAGCGCGAAGCAGACTGCTGACCGGTGTGCGAACAATGTTGTGGCCTTCATCCAGCAGGCAATGAATCCGGCCCGACATGTTGGCAAACACGATTATTTCGAGGAGCAACGTTCCCAGTTAAACGAAGTTCTCGCATTTGTAGGCATGGAACTACGCGAAGATGGGAAGATCGGGGCAGTCACTCCAGCAACAACCCTTAATGAGGCTGCTCAGCGCGCCGACCAACTACACCGAATATTGCGCGAACGTGACGTACATCCAGACATTTTGCGATTCTGTCGTGAAGAACTGCTGGTCAACAACTACTTCCACACAGTCTTTGAGGCAACCAAAAGCGTTGCTGAAAAGATCCGGCAGAAGACCGGACTTACCACCGATGGCTCTGAACTTGTCAACACCGCGTTCGCATTCAAGAATCAAATCCCCCATCTCGCATTGAATTCGCTGCAAACCGAAAGCGAGAAAAGTGAACAAAAGGGATTCATGAATCTACTCAATGGGCTATTCGGCACGTTCCGAAACACGACAGCTCACGCCCCGAAAATCACGTGGCCCATCGAGAAGCAAGACGCTCCTGATATTCTGTCGCTGGTATCGCTGGTTCACCGTAGAATTGACTCAGCCGTTGAGGCACGCCGTATAGCAAACGCATCAACCAGCACATAACAATGGCATGAACGCGGAGCTGCCGAAAGCGCGTTTTCAAATGGTGCATCAACCGTGACGGCCCGGTTATGCCGGACGTACGGTAAAAACAAATTCATTTTGGGGTCGGACTCAAGTGGGTAAAAATTTTCAAGCAACTTTAAACAATGATAGATGCCTGTTTCTTCTTGCTTGGATTATCATTTTTTGCATAAAATTGCAGCTCTAATGGCATATTCTTTATGATTTTAACTATTTAAACATTTATTAAAAGGCGATTTACAACTATGGAATTGAGTTGAACTCCGAAACTTTTATAGGTTGAAATTATTGCCATCAAAGTAATATTAAAATACTAAGTTGAACATGCCTCACTTTAGCGATATGCAAAAAAATAAGGAATAGACCACCATGAAATCATTTACTGCTGTAATTGAAAGATGCCCAGATACCAATTTATATGTCGGCTACGTTCCTGGTTTTCCTGGTTGTCACTCTCAGGGAGAAACGCTTGACGAACTTCATAGAAATTTGAAGGAAGCGCTGGACATGCTGCTTGAAGATGGCGAACCACAATTAGAGTCAGAATTTATAGGTACGCAGACCGTCTTAGCATAGGAAAATGGTTTTATGGGAACAATACCAGTTCTAAAACCACGAGAGGTCATCGTAATATTAGAGTCATTCGGATTTGAACAGGCGCGGCAAAAAGGGTCCCATAAACAATATCGACACCCTGATGGTCGTGGCACATCTGTGCCATTTCATCAGGGACGAGATATTTCACCAATATTATTACGAAAAATAGCCCGTGACATCAAGATGTCTCCAGAAGAATTCTTAAGTCACAGATAACAGGCGGCAAGTTCGAAAATTTCAATCAACATTTACTCAAAATTAAACTAAGGAATTGGAAATAAATAAGTCATCGAAATAATCATCTCATCTTCACATCATATTGTGTTGAAACTCAATTACAAAATCCTCAATGTAGCTATGGCTACGTCTGCGGGTTTGTTCAATCGCTTCAAGCCAATCTGACGCCAATCTGAGGGCTATTTCGAGGACTTATTTATTTCCAGTTCCTAAACCGGATTTTTCACAAGAAAATTTGTTGAAAAAACCGGGCTAACCGCGCGAAACATGCATTAGAAATATGATAAAAACACTTACAAAAGTTGATTCCAGTATGGTTTATGCTGCTGGCTATGATCCGAGTGAGGAAATATTGGAAGTAGTATTTACCAGTGGTGAAATATGGGGATATAAAAAGGTCCCGGCAGACGTTTACGAGGAACTAATGACCACAAATTCAATTGGTTGCTATATGCGATCAAATATACTTGATTGCTACTCAGAGTTTCCCATGAATTAAATGGTAAGATAACGGTGAAATTAACCGTAAAAAACATAACGGCATTGGCACTGATCAACATTATAATAGCAATATTTTACATTTTACCTAAATCCGTGAAATATGTTGCATTAATTAATCAAAAATTTTTCACGGATTTAGGATTTTAATTATTTCTTCTGAACTCAGATACCAATTAAGAAATCGTCAAAATATAATTATGCCATCTTTATGGGTCGTATACCTCGACAACGCCCGGGACATGGAATCGACCATTTTTAGTACTGGCGAACAATGAAAACAAATATCGATCACTTACCCGCTTCAAAGCAAAATGAACTGGCTCATATCGTCGCTGTGTTGCGCGACGAATTCGAACAAATCACTGGATTTGCCAGTGGTAAAAAAAAGCATAGCCGGATTGTAAAAATCATCTTATTTGGAAGTCATGCCACCGGTAAATGGGTAAAAGACCCTGCGAATGGGTATGTTAGTGATTATGATATTTTAGTTATCCTTAACCGCCGTGAATTAGTGGAAGAGTATAAGATATGGAATACCGCAGAAGATCGTATTGCATTGCGAATTAAGCCAACTCTTAATATCCTGATACATACCTTGACTGACGTGAATAATCACCTACGAAAAGGGCATTATTTCTTTACTGATATCAAACGAGAAGGGATTGCCCTATTTGAAATAGATCGTACAGAATTAGCGGAAGATGGAAATTTAATAGCAGCAGAATATAAAGCCATTGCTGAAGAAAATTATGCTCAATGGTTTGATAGCGCAAATGAATTTTTTATTGATTACGAAAATGCTTTTGCAAGAAGCAGTTATAAAAAAGCAGCTTTTGAGCTACACCAAGCAACAGAACGTTTATATGTTTGCCTACTGTTAGTGCTTACCAACTATAAACCCAACACACATAACTTAAGACAACTTAACTCAATGGCAATATCTCAAGCTAAACCTATCGCTGCTATTTTCCCGAAGGAGACAAAGTTACATCGTCGTTGTTTTGAACTGTTAAAACATGCCTATGTTGAAGCGCGTTATTCTGAACATTACAAAATCAACACTGAAGAGCTTGAATGGTTGGCAAGTCGAGTAGAAAAGTTAGAAGCTCTCACTGAAGAGCTTTGCCAAGAGAAGATCAAAAGTTTTGAAGTTTAATTTAGAAATCCGAATCAAGCGTTGAAGAGATCCCGCAACGTAAGGATGGGGCCGGATATGCAGTTAACCCAAGATTGAATCAGTATAGTCCGTTAAGATAAAAAATGAATGACATCATCAAAAAAATGTTGTGCGGTGGGCCATGCGATGGGGAGGAAATCGAGATCCATCGTGACAATCTGAAAATTAAGCCAAGAATCAATGTTACCAATAAGGATGGACTGGAATTCGTCTATGGCCTAGATAACAAGGACGAATTTATATGGTTGCCTAACCCCGATGATCCAAAGGTTGCAAGAGGTTGGTTCGTTTGCGACGATGACGGAAATGTAATATCAGAAGAGAAAAATGTAGAAGATGCTCTTCGAAAGTTAGATGAATTTAACGATGATTCGGAGAATTGGAAATTCAAATCTTAATCAATGGAATGCACTAACCTGAATAATTCATCAGTATTCTGCTGCGAGCCCTAATCTCTGCTCAAATAAGCCGATTAGCTCACAACACATCTCAGTGAATGAAAATTCACTTTTGCCGTGAAAATTTCTCTAATCAATTTATTATAAGCGAGTTAAGCGCTCTCGCGATGAATCGCATGAATTAATCAGGCTAACTGCGTGAAATATGCATTCGCAATAAAAAAAAATAATAGCCTAACCGGAGCAACATATGGAATTCGATAAAGACAAAGTAGATGATTTTACATTAGCTCTTTTGTATTTGGTGATGTGGCAAGAGAAATATGATATTAGAGCTTGGAAAGGGTTTGATTGGGATACGATGGATCGTTTGTACGAAAAGGGCTACCTAAGCAATCCTAAAGGAAAAGCTAAATCGGTTGGAGTAACGGAGGAGGGTTGGGAAAAAGCCGAAGAACTCTTTAAACAGTTTTTCACGGATAATAGTTGAGAATTCCTTCGGCAAACATCCATCTTAGGGTCTGACAAAAAATAACTTGGTATAATCTATCCGAATTGCATCATTATTGTTTTTGCGCTCAGTTTTGGGTCAGATTTGATTACGTTGACCAAGAAAAACCACAGGAACAGCACGCTATTTCGATGATTTTTCGACCGAAACGGATTCAAATCTGGCCTGAAAATGAGATGCCCCGCTCAGCGGGGCCAAGTTATTTTTTGTCAGCCCCTTAGCTTAAACGCTATTGGACTGGGTAATCCATCAGCGCTGTAGAAATCTACATGGATTTTTACGGTTCAGAAACTCATATCAGTTCGCCCTTATGCTGTCTGTTGTAACCTATATTTAAGGAATTTTATAAATATCAATAGAATAAACTTAACCTGCATTAGCATAATGCAGGTTAACTGTTTATAAAGCTGCAGTTCGTTCCGCACTCTGGTCATATAGCCAGTAAATCATTCAGAACGAATATCTTAAAAATCACATGAATGACCATCACTTTCGCAATTAATATAGGGGCGTCGGCTACAGCAGTAGTTTTTACTGGAAAGTTATTGATGGCGCCAAGTCACAATTTGGGAGCATTGATTTTTCTTCCGTGGGTTATATTGCCATATATTAGTTCAATCATACTAGGATATTGGGTGCGCAGAAAGCCCATTAGTGGGATACTATGCTTTCTAGATAAACTCGGCGTAAGTCCTTCGGGTACGAATTCATGTATTCCGGGTATGGATTTGTCTAAGATTTCCACAATATTATAAGTCGTCAAGCTACCCGGTGAACGTGGCAGTCTATCTGTGAAAG
>WLWI01005647.1_pt1 | contig 10406 bp, 10 predicted proteins | sample 6701501 | NCBI WGS metagenome assembly WLWI01 (sample SAMN12718690, study PRJNA515312) | sponge metagenome | isolation source: marine sponge | host: Mycale hentscheli | place: New Zealand: South Island, Marlborough, Capsize Point | collected 2014-11-01
GTGTGTGTGCAGGAAAAAAGAGAGAAAACGGCAGAGAAGAGGAGAAGGAAGATGGAGAATGAGAAGAAAGCAGAGGTGGTGCAGAAGGTGAGATTTCTGGTTCCTTGTTTTATATGCAATTTTAAGTTCCTCTCTTTTCCAGATTACAAACGTGGCCAAATTGAAGAGATTGAAGAAGAAACAACTCAGAGGCATAGAGAAGAGGTGATAACAATCGAGTATTCATTTGTAATATATTTTTAACTTCATTACAAATCACCACATATGGCAGTTCATCAATCTTGTGTGTTCTTCAGTGCGAAATATTTAATACAAAAATTTGATAATTAAAATATAGTTTTAAAATGGGTTAAAAAGAGACAAAATATTAGGCTAAGTTGCGCTTTTAAAGAGATTCAAGTTGATCCAAAAGGAATTCAAAAATGTGTTGGAATTTTTTATTTTTCCCATCTAGAAGCTCTGCCGCACCAGTAGTGAGTGTGTAAAGCTGACCTACTGTTACATTTTTCTTGCGAAACTCGTCCACAACATGCTTCTGCTCATCTGCGAGCTTTTCATCTCCAAAAGTATAGTATTTCAAATTCCTGCCAGCTCTAGACGCTGCCATCCACTGTATCACAGTCTTCAGCATCTTCACACCACCAAACATCCCACACCCCCAGTTGCCAGTAGCAACCGGGATGAGTTGTGACCTGTCATCGCCTGAGGCAACGTGCCTGAACCCACAGTAGGCTTTATTAAGCTCTCTTAAGATATTCTTCTCCAAATATTGTTCCCATTTGGAAGTGAAGTAGATAGCATCCATAGCCACGATACTGACACACCTCCTTCTCCTGGCGTCAACTGGGTTGGTGTCTTGGTGGGGTCCGCTGCATTTGAAGGATCCTCCGTAGCCTGAATAGGATGCGAATTGTTCCGCACCTACTATCAGTATGGACTCCCTGTCGTCCATTTCCTCACAGAACAAGATTGACACCAAGCATTCGGGATTGATGACGAATCTAATCTCTTCCTGTAGGTATGGTAGAAGAGAAAATATATATAAATGGTAAGGTGTGGAAAGTGAATAATATGAGTGGGCTAGTCAGGGGTCACATTTCTCTGACATTTCAAGGAGAGAATAAAGACAATGAAGGGCAAAACAGTTGTGTATAAGTAACATTTAGAATTAACCAAGATATGGGGGAAAGGGGTCAGTGTAAGAACTGATTCTTTCATACCTGCACGTTGCCCATATTCAAGACGCCTCCTCCGATGTAAGCGTTGGCAAAATCCACCTGGAGGCAACTGTCTGCACTTTCAATTGTGCCCTCAGGGAGAGCTTCAAAAGGAAGCAGTTTATCCTCACATTTCATCCAGGCTTCTTTATTCAACCCAGCCAAATCGGAGCGCCTGGTGACAGTGATGTGCATGGAAAGGAAGTCTTCTTCCTTGTTTTCTTCTGCTTGATAGATGCGTTCAAAATAGTACAATAGGCACCGAAACTTGCCTATTTGGCTCCTGTACATGGAGAAAGTGAGCCAGTTCCCCAGAGTGAGGTGCTGGTAACAGGAGCCAATGGTATCAAAGGCATTGAAGAAAGCTAGAGCCAACATGCAGCAAACTTGCTGACGGGTGAGGTCTACCTCTTTAGCCACGTGTTTACGGAGATTCTGAAACAACAACAACAACAAATATTAATAACGTGTTGCAAACATAATAGCACTAGAATCAATCAGTTAGCTATGTGTCTATACACACTTGGAAGTTGACGTATAGAGGAGTTGAGTTGAAATGTGGACTCCATTTGAAAGTCAAACAACTGTTTTCAAAGTTCAGCTTTGCTGCTACCTTCAAATTTGGCATACAGCCTATAATAGTATATCTGAATTACTTGATTTAACCAATGCTTTAATCAGTACTAGGATGGTCTACTGATCTACAGAGACAGAAATATCTACCAATGTTTTGACTACATCATATGCTGAGGGCGGGGCTCATGGTAATGATACCTCAAGACAATCACTGCTGCAGACAGCAAGCGTGAAAAATCTAAAAAAAATACAAACTCTAGCTAGCGAGTCAAGCTCTTACTGGAATTTTGAAATCCTGGTCTGCAAAAAGCTCTTGTACTTGAAGTGCTTTTCCAGCAAGCCACGGAAGCAGCGTTTCACAGAAATACTCAGTGGTGAAGTGAGCGTCCTTCTTCAGAACATTGTTTAAAAGATTGAAAGGAGGGTGGATATTTTCCCAACGATCGTTCTTTTTCAGAATGTCTTCAAGAGCTGGAATCCCAACCACCTCTTTTCTCTGAAGCGACTCCAAATCCTTTCGCAGGTCTTTCCAGGAAGGGTAGGTGTTGGGTAAATAGATGAAGTCTTTCCGTTCCAACGTTTCTTTGTGAGCCATTTTTATTAAGCGTAGTAAAGATAGCTCCTCTATGATATGGAAATAGTGAGTCAGCAGCTGGGTCGTTACAATGAGCTTGCAAACACCACCAGTGAGGTCGGCTCCGCCTAACTATTGCTGCTAATAATCGATAAGGTAATGGACGTCAGGCAATTTACGCCGTCACAATTAATTAGGTGCAGTTTTTGTGGTTATTTTCGGTAATCTTGTGGGAGTCCTTACAGCTGGATTGAAGGCCGGAGCTGCAGTCAGTTAATAATGGCGTACGGTGACAGAGCTGATGTTGCAGATTTGAGGTGATTGTTGTATTGTAATTTTTGTTGTTGTTGTTGAAACTGTTCTTCCTGCAATAAGGACTCTCTTGAGAGCGCCTGTGGTCCAGAAAGACCCAGAGCTTTACTTGAAGGCTGTAAGAAAAGTCATTGGTTCAATGACACTTGGAGTAGATGTTTCCAGCATATTCACGGAGATGATCAAGGTAGACTCTTCAGTTTAATTGTAATGATCTGCAATGAATACAAAGAGCATGGAAATTCTTATGTATCTGCAACTAGATCATTTTCCCTTAACTGCGCCAGTGTCAATTTAGTTGTAGCTATACTGTTCATTGCATTCCTGCAAACTGTAGCTAAGTACATGGTTTACCAGACTATAAAATCAAATAAGTAACTAATTATACCGCCAGTAAATATCTGCTTATAAACTTTTCTACTCTTTAACCAAACGTAAGTGAATACTTAAGAATTATTTTCTAAGCAGATGGCAACATTAAGAAGCTCGTTGTTCATTAGACCCTTCTCAAGGATATAAGCTATGTATCTCTAGCTATATAAATATCTATATGCAGTGGCTTTCATTCTTTAGGCTGGGGACACCACACGAGTGGTGCAGAAGAAGTTAGTCTACTTGTATCTGAGTAATTATGGCAGCGCTCAGCCAGAGCTGGCTCTACTCACACTGAACACTCTCAGGAAGGATCTGGACAGCCACAATGCCATGATACGTGGTCTGGCACTCAGGACTCTCTCTTATCTAAGGTCAAGTCTATTGCCTTTCTTATTCACTGACTGCTCATGCATGTCCAAGCAAGAACACGTGCACAAATGCAACATCCATGCATGCACCTCCACACACGTTTTTTCTTTCTCTTATTTTTTTTCTTCTTCTTAATCTGAACTCTGATAGTTTCTTTCATATATTTTTCAGATCCACAGATGTAGTGAATTATTTGCCCGAAGCACTTCAGCGTGGACTAATTGATAATAGCTCTTATGTGCGGAAGTCTGCTGTGATGGGCGTGGTCAAACTGTTTTATGCAGATCCCAACACAGTAGATGGTAACTAACACAGAAAAATAAAATAAAAAATTATTTTAATCCGTACTTTATTTTATTTTAAATCTGCACTTTTACATTAAAAAATCTATTTGTAAAACATAATCAAGTGATAAATTAATGGAATGAAATGGGAAAATACTCAAAGGGTCAATTCTTGTAAGATTATTATTTTTTTCCCTCCCAGAGATGAACTTTGTGGACCTACTGTACCAGATGCTGAGAGATCGCGACGCCCAGGTCGTGTCCAACTGCATCGCTGCTCTCTCTGAGATTCTGGCCAACGAGGGAGGAATGGTCATCAACAGGAAGATAGCTCACTACCTACTTAACAGGTAGGAGGTGGACACATTGATTGCTTGTGAACCAAAACATGGGAATTTTACCAGACAACGAAAAAGACAACACCAGGCACAGTTTTTAAGGAAGGAGTTCTGAAATTGATACTTAATTTAATTGTATGGCCTTTTTCATTTTTTTATTTTTGAAAAAGAGTACTTTGGTCAATCAAATTTTGTAAGGTTCTCCATTTTTATATTATCTTACTTCAAGTTATAATGATACTCAAATATCTCTGTGCTCTAGATTAGATGACTTCAGTGAATGGGGGCAACACCAAATAATGGAACTGTTGATCCTATACCGCATTACTTCAGAGGAAGAACTCTTCGACGTGTTGGTAAATGCCCTTGGTGCGATAGTGGTGTGCAGAATTAGCTCGGGAATTAGTATTATTCTCCCAATTTATGTTTTCAGGTTTTAGTTTCACTTTCAGTATGCACTATAGTAACAACTACTCCACTTACTTTTGCTGTATGGATGCATGTACTTTGTTTTGATTATATAGAGATATGTAGTACACATAACTAGAGTGGAAGAAAACTGAGCTTGTTTGACAAAAATTTCGTAGTTAAATTTAAAGTATAACAGACAACAGTCACACGTAAATTAGCTTTTAATGATGATTCAGTCAATCTCGGCTGAAATAATTATAATAATAGCAAATTTTCTTGTTCTAACTGCCAATACTATGTTAATTAAAACTTAACTGACATTCCATTTGCCTTTGGCACAACTAAGTCAAAATTTATTTTTCCTTGACGGCACGATTATCGAAGTGCACACAGCTATTCACCATTTAATGACTTGTCACATGTGGCAGCAGATAATTAGGTGAAGGATTGCATACAATGGTTGGAAGAGTGGCAAAAGGTTTCATTTAGGTCTTCCTCAAGGCTATTCACTTACCATAAAATTCTGTACTCACTAGCTAGTCATATCACTTAACGTTATCAAATATTATGCCACAAGTGATTATATATAATTATATATATTATATATAATTATATATATTATATTTATACATGCATTATATGCATATACCGTATTTCCTCGAATGGTTTCCATGGAAACTATTTTTTAGACTGATTCTTGCTGTGTCTGCTAAACAAGGGCAGAAACAGGACTAGGGAAAATACAATTGCAGTATCCTCGTTCTTAAAATAGACTTCAGCAGGTACATGTAATTACTGACAAATTAGCTGGCTTAGAATAGCAGTAAGTAAAGCTCACTCTTTCTTACTTTTCATGCACGTAGCTAAATACAGGGAGTGGGTAAGGGTCGTATTTAATAAAATTGAAGCATGGTTGGTGCAGATAATAATTAAGGGCAACCACTAAAGCATCGGAGAAACCGAGTGGTGCGGACACTAATTGAGGGTGCAAAATTTTTCGAGGAAATATGGTGTATTTATATATTATATATATAGTTCAAATTTGTACATCTCTGACTGACAGTATCCCAACTCACTCACTCCAACTATTTACTGAATATGTAGCAAAAGATTTGTTTTTCTTCTCAGTCAAGGAAATTTAAAACAAACAAAAACAGCTATTATAAGGAGCACAATAGGGCTATATTATTAACTATAGTTACTCTATAGCATCAGTTGTTGTACTTTGAGTAAGCGAAATGATACATTATCAGGAAGGCTAGATCTCTCGCCATTTTCAGTTATAGTATATGCAGGCACACACACACACAGCACACACACACACTGGTGGCACACACACACATAGTACACTGGCACACACACACACACACACACACACACTGGTGGCACACACACACATAGTACACTGGCACACACACACACACTATTTGAAATGTCCTTCACAGTGTAACTCACTATAGTTGTGGTGTGCATTCTTAATGAAGTAAGTTCACTAGGAGCCACAAGCGAACAAATAGACTTGTCATGCTTGTCAAAGTCTAGCTTTTTGCCCTTTATGTCCCACTGGATAGCAGTGTCACTTCTACTTAGCCTGCAATGATGTGTTGCATACATTGGTGGAAAGCAAAAAGTAAACAATAGTTGTAGTGTTAAGTCTGCTCCCAGAACTTTTTTTTACCCAATGGTTGTCAAAATCATTATGCCATCATATGTACTACTAACATGCCACACCAATACATATATACTTATATATGTGTACACATGCACACATATACTGGCTCTAAAGAAGAAATTGATGAGAATTCCGTATAAATTGAAAATTTGAAGCTCATGTAAACATCAGCAAGTTTGCATGCACTCTTTTAGTTTCATTGGTTCAGATTTCCGAACATTGATTTGAGACAACATCTGTGAACCGTATATTTTCTCCCGTAGAATATCTTGGATGTGAAACTGAAGAGTTCCAATGCAGGCGTTGTCCTGGCAGTCATACGTCTCTTCCTTCATTTTACTAGTCACATGCCACACCTCCAGGATGACATATGCGAGAGAGTGCGAGGTCAGTAGGTGTGGCTAAGAAAATGTTACGTATAATAGTAAAAGAATAGCCGTGCTTGTAAGGGTGATCGACACACACATACACACACAATTAGACACATGCACACACATATAGACACATACACACATACCATACACACACAATTAGACACATGCACACACATACACACACAAATAGACACATACACACACATGCACACACAAATAGACACATGCACACACATACACACACAAATAGACACATTCACATACACATACACATAATATATACCTGCCCTGAAGCCGTTCCTTCACATTAATGTTACATTCCGTCCTAGATCCGATGCTGACATTTGCCTGCATAGACTACATTGAAATTGCGTTTGTGTTCCTGGCTCACGTGAAAATCATGCTGACGAAGTTCCCCCAGATGTGGAGGAGGAGCTACAAGAGTTTCTACCTCAGGTGAATGACACACAAAAACTGCTTAAGTTTGCTCGTGACTGATGATTGGTTGACCTCTAGGGAAACAGATCCACTGTTCGTTAAATTGAAGAAGATAGAAGTCCTGAACTCTATTTGTATGTTTGAGAGTGTTCCCCACATCGCCAGTGAACTCAGGTAACAGACAACTCACACTTGTTCAAGGTCAAGTATAATTAGCTGTGATGCAAACATTTGTTGATATTAGCTGTTGCAGCTCTATTTTATATTAGTTATGACTTAAGGCAAATAAGGCAAAATAATATTTTTCTCCACCAACTTTCACTTTCACAAAAAATTAGATAGTTGAATTTATCATTTATTGTACTAGCAAACTTTCCACTAATCAAGTATTAAATATTAAGTCAATTTTATTTGCTTTTGCAATTATTAACCTAAATCAAGTTACTCTGTATCGCCCTTACACCTAGTTTATTAAGTTGTTGTGTTTAGCATTTTTAGTTGGTTTAAAATTGTTGTTTTATGTGCTCACAGTTCTCTGCTAACTGTTACCATTTGGTGTAGTATGTACAGCACAGACAGCAACTCTCTTGTGTCCAGGGCGGCCATCAGGGCACTGGCAAGCATTGCACAGAGGATTCCCTCCAAGGCCAATGAATGTGTAGACCAGCTTCTGCCCCACCTAAGTTCCCATGCTAACCACGCCAAGTCAGAGACACTAGTGGTTATTACAAGTAAGAAACTACCGTGAGCACGTGCTAAAATGTAAACAAGTGAGACAATTTGGGAGTAATTTCTGTGTAGCTAGTTTATAATTAAACTCACACCCAAATGATGTGTGTGTGTGTGTATGTTTTGTTGTACATAAGGTATCCTGCGCAAGTTTGACACTATGTTGGAGTACCTGCTGCCCAAACTACCTCATTACTCTGGACTGACAGAGTCCAGTGGGAAGGCAGCACTCATATGGATCCTGGGAGAGTACGGAGAGGTACGAAACATGACTCACTCAACACACATGTTGTGTCTAAATGCACATGTGTTAGTGCACGTGTGTCAGTGCACATACTGTGTGTAAATGCACAAGTTGCATGTTTATGCACATGTCATGTGACAGCACATTATTGACACACGACACATTCATATACATGCAGCATCTACCCAATACTCCGTATGCACTGGAGACAGCTGCAGAGGGTGTGGCAGAGGAATCTAGTCCCAAAGTCAAATTGCAGCTACTCACTGCCGTCATGAAAATGTTTTTTAAAAGACCGCCAGAATGCCAGGAAACTCTGGGAAGACTCCTGGACCATGCTATTAGTGAGTCACTTCATATTATAACTATAGCCCACCATTTGATGTCCAAAGTTGTATAGAGTTAGATAGCTAACTGCCACGCCCACACCTCTGAGTCCATCAATCTTGCTACGTATGCACAGCAAGTATGCTTGCAGTAGTGCTGTAGTAGATAATTTCCTATAATCGTGAATTTGTGACCCACTCAGTCCTGCCAAGTAATACTTGTTGTTGTCATTGTTATTGTTGTTTGTATGTTGTTCATGTTCAGATGAGGAGGAGAACATGGATGTAAGAGATCGTGGCCTCCTCTATTACAGACTGCTAAAAAAAGATTTAAAAATGGCCAAGAAGATAGTGTGTGGCATGCCCAAACTAGTGGAACTCCCACTAATATCTACAGTTGGAGTAAGTGTAGCGTTGTGTGTGCGCACGTGTTAAAGCTTGCATGTGTGAATTTATACATTACTGTTTACCAAGCAATTCTTCCTGTGAATCATCTTTCAAATTTAAGAATAGTACTGTTGAACTTCAATTATCAAGGATTGGGGTTTCATAAAATAAAATTGCTCATAGCAAACAGTTTGGAGAAAAAAAAAAAAAAAAAAAAAAGGAAGCGCTTGCAAATTTCAAGCTTAAGTCTGAAGGTAGCCCCTTTTGCAAAAAAACAAACAAACAAACAAACAAACAAAAACTTGATCAATATTAAATGCTTGTGTGGTCTTTTCCTACGCTTTGAATGATTGGTGTTGGGATAGTCTAGGTTTTATTGCACTTACCTATTTACTCATATTTATTATTATCATTGTTGTTGTTGTTGTTATTATTATTATTGTTGTTGTTTTATTATCAGCAAGTACTGCGACACACAGGGGTGCCTGATGTACTAACTTATGCAAATTAGCCTCTCCTGCTCCCTTTCTTCTTGGGGATCCCAGTTTTTCTTATTCCTCTTTTCAACTCATGGATTGCCTTGTCTATCTCTCCAGCTCCTCAGTATCTCTGTCCTTTCTGTGCATTTCCCCCCCACTTGTTCATTGAAGTAATTAGTCAGCTTTTTCTCACCTGATTAACATTTTCTTGACCCTTGCATTCTCCTGCTTCTAAGCCTTTCTTATACCCATGATTTATGGCAGATTGTGGTTAGCTACTGTTGGCGAACACACTTTCCCAACTCAGTTCAGCAACGCAGTGTTCAGTTTTTTATAGAGCGGGGAAAGGACAGAGCAAGACCTAGGGGGAAAAAAGATAGAAGAGCTCCAATCGGTTAATTAGGCACACCAAGATCTTTTGAGCTGGGTGGTTAAAGCGAAATTCTGCCAGTTGCAAGTTTGCACCCTGACATGGACGCTTTTTTTCCCATTCAGGTAATGATGATGTTTTACCAGCTTCACTCAGCTCATGAATACACACCGCCGTCATTACTGACACACGAGTGTATTATTATATAGATTATTATTGTTGTTATTATTATTCTTATTATTATTGGTAGGCACACTTATTTCCAGAATTTAACACTCTAGCAATATTACTAGAGAAACCTTCCAACCAGTTCATTGAGCAGAGATGTCCATACATAGCCACTGGTGAGGGGACATCAAGTGGAGCAGGTGAATAAATATAGTATGTATGGGAGGTGGGGCAGGGGGAGTGACCACTAGGGTTGAGTGTCATAGGGACGACTGGAACTTGTGGCTAACTGACTCCATTGTCAGTTGACCCTCTTTCTGTACTGAGTAAATCTTCCGTATGTTCTCTGGTAGCAATAAATAATGACTAACTCCATGAGAAACTTCTCAGTCTGAAGATAAAATTGATGTGTCATTGTATTTTAGAGGCATGGTTTGAAAGTGCAGCAGGATCAGCTTACATGGCAACAATGGACTCCTCTCTCATGCTTAACCCACAGGCAACTATATCTCCGGGTGATTTTGAGCAGAAGTGGAGAGACTTGAATGTCATGTAAGCTTCAAGTCAGGCACTCACCATGTCTAATGTGAAATACTTGACTTCTTATGTGTAGGAAAGAGATGCATGTTCACATAGAGAAAGTTCTACCTCATGAGCAATTTATAAAGCAGCTTTCATCCCATCACATCTTAAACATGGCTGCTAGCCCTCCTCACCAAAAGCTGGTCAAATACTTTTTTTACTCTCAGGAGGCAAGTTCAAA
>WLWI01005648.1_pt1 | contig 10404 bp, 1 predicted proteins | sample 6701501 | NCBI WGS metagenome assembly WLWI01 (sample SAMN12718690, study PRJNA515312) | sponge metagenome | isolation source: marine sponge | host: Mycale hentscheli | place: New Zealand: South Island, Marlborough, Capsize Point | collected 2014-11-01
TCATAGCAAAAGGTGCTCAGATAGATCTGCACAGCAACAATGTAGCATCACCATTGTGTGCTGCCAGTTATAATGGACATACTGAAGCAGTGAGAGAACTCATAGCAAAAGGTGCTCAGATAGATCTGCAAGACTACAATGGAGCATCACCATTGTATGTGGCTAGTCAGAATGGACATACTGAAACAGTGAGAGAACTCATAGCAAAAGGTGCTCAGATAGATCTACAAACCAAAAATGGAGCATCACCATTGTATGTTGCCAGTTATAATGGACATACTGAAACAGTGAGAGAACTCATAGCAAAAGGTGCTCAGATAGATCTGCAAGACAATAATGGAGCATCGCCATTGTGTGCTGCTAGTTATAATGGACATACTGAAACAGTGAGAGAACTCATAGCAAAAGGTGCTCAGATAGATCTGCAAGACATCGATGGAGCATCACCATTGTATATTGCCAGTCAGAATGGACATACAGAAACAGTGAGAGAACTCATAGCAAAAGGTGCTCAGACAGATCTGCAAGACAATAATGGAGCATCACCATTGTGTGCTGCTAGTTATAATGGACATACTGAAACAGTGAGAGAACTCATAGCAAAAGGTGCTCAGATAGATCTGCAAAACAACAATGGAGCATCACCATTGTATACTGCTACTTATAAAAGACATACTGAAACAGTGAGAGAACTCATAGCAAAAGGTGCTAATGTAAATTTTCAAACGAATAGAGGATGGTCTCCATTAATGATAGCTTGCTCTGCTGGTCATTCGGATATTGTTAAAATATTATTATTGAATAAAGCTGATGTAGATTTGGTTAATGAAGATGGATTATCAGCATTGTGGATTGCTCACTGGGAAGACAATTGGTACATTTCTAATATGCTGATTTTGCATAAGATCCTGATATTAAATGAGAAAAGTAGCAGAAGTCATTGTATATCTGCAATGGCAGAAGCATGTTAATGGACAATTTATTTTTACTCTTACAATTAATATCTATACATTATATTTAAAGTTGTTTTGATTTTTTAAAATAAATATTAACAATTAATCATAACTGATATAAAAATATGCAGATATTGTGAAGATGATTAGACACTGGTAGTTTTTATTGTTAAGTTTGTGGTAACTTATGACTATGTGGGTTCATGAGCATACACTGCTTACACAGTGATACCACTGATGTTTCGGAGATAATAACTCCCATGAAGTAGCTAGTACAGCATAATTTGGTTATTGTGTAATAGCAACTTTGTGAGTATATGGAGAATATTAGGTTGAAGTGTTGCTATGGTATTGAGACAAGGAATAAGTATAGGATACACCACAATGTGGAGGTTGTCAGTGTGGGGGTGTAACTCCCTACAAATGCACTTAGAAGATCGGAATGCACGTAGGAGTGTTCGAGGGACTAGATCACTAAAGTGATCAAATGTCTCCCCAATTAAAGTTGTGTGACATGTGCATCTCATTTTCACTGCTATTGTAGCTAATAGCTATAATATTTTATGTTCTCTAGTTGTGATAATTTATTCATCAAATAAACGGGAGAATGTAGTTCTATTTGAAATAATGATAAAACCATAGAATAATACAAGATAGAAAAAATATAATAATAACAATAATAATAATAATAGTTAAATGAAAAATAAATGAATGTAAATATAAAAAAAGAACAAGTTCAGTAGCCTGTGCTGCCTAGCATTGCTACAAGTTCCTTCACTGGACAACAACTTAGATGCTGGATCAAAATTTTGTTTCTATTTTATTCCTGTCCAAACTCCTTCAGGAATCTATGACTGCTGGTGTTAAACAATCACCAGGAGGAAGGCTCCGATACTTAGCGCTCTTTCTCTCCTCTGCAACGTCAGCAACCTTCCTCACATGCTAGTGGCATGTGTTCTGTATGAAGCCACTATATAGAGTGTCAGGGCAAGTGGCATCCCATGCCACTCTGGGGAGGCATGCTCTTAGTTGTAAGAAAAGTGAGGGAAGACACCAGCGTCATGCAGCAATTAATGACATATCGTCAAGTGAGGGTTGGCACCTGCCCATATTCCTTCCAGGTTGGAACCTACAGGCCTCATGTGGTAAGATGGTGCGACACTGACCCCTTGGAAATCTGGATGTACCCAATCGAAGGCCTACAGCCACCCTTATTATGTGCTGTCCTCCATCCTCAGGCCCGCAGAGTGAGCTGACACAACTAATTTGCATAACCAGGCACTTGACTCTTTGGTGGACACTGCAAGAAGCCAGGCGCATTCCTCATCATTATAATAATTGTTTTTGTTTTTTTGTTTTAATTTAATAAAATGTGTGTAGGTCATACTTGTTTAAGCAGCATGGTTAACTCAAGACCAGGAGTTTCCGACCCATAGCTTGCTGTAAATATGTAATATATAAATACTTACAGACACATTCACCACCTGGGCCACATAGAGGCAGAGGAGGCAACTCACTTCTCAAAATATTACAATCTAGCTAGTTTTGAAGAATATCTTATTCTAATTAGAAAGGTAAATGCATACCAGCTATTATTTTAGGTGTACTTTTTGTTGATCCAAGTCATGGATGAGGAAGAAATGGAACCTATTAGTATAAGTGCTCTCTAGTTTGCAAGACAGAAGGCATGCATGGTAAAAGAATTAACCTAATTTAAAAAAAAACTTTAACTAAAGAAGTGTTGGAAATGATCACTATATATTATATCCTCTAGAAATTTAGCTATTTTAGTTTGGGGCCCACAAAATTATTCAACTTTTATGTTACTTCTAGCACTTCCTGTCGAAATTGTGAGCAATCAAGTCAGTGCATGACTCAACTATCATGACAGAGAGTCAGCTGGATTCACTGGCACTTGTTTACATCAATTCCTGTAGAACTCTACCTCCAGAATGTGTGCTTTGTCTGTGGGAATATTCTGGAAATACAACTGTATTAAAAAAATTAGCTACTGCCTGATGTTGTTCATTTAGTTGCACTGCAGTAATGTTTTTACAACTTGTACTTTATTAAAGTGAGTATAGCTATTAATATTATGGGTATGTTTAGCAACCTATTGTTGACCTCCTCTCTTATCAAGTTACGGCCGTGAGCACTTCTGTACCTTAACAGGCTTAATCATTTCATCCAGTACATATTTTTAAATTATAGCTAACTATGGTTAAGTATTCCGATGGGTTGCTATTAGTTTAAAAATAGCTACAAAAAAATAACTAGCAACAGTTACTTATTGTGAGTGGGGTTAATATTCCTAAGTGTGTGTATGTGTACGGTTTATATTTCTGAATTAATTATATGTATATACAATGGAAAGTTCATATAAATTAATCAATGTAAATTAGCAACAACAGCAAAACAAATGCTCAGGCATTGTCTACTTGGAGGGATGTTAAAATGTATAAAAGTCCTGCATTGTCTATGGTGACAAAGGTGTGGAAGTCAGGAGAGAACCTGATGTACTTGCCAAATGTGCCTTTTAATAGCACACTTTTCAAATGTTGACCTCTATTGCTCCACCACTAGAAATAACAGATAATAAATTATTGATCAACATTAGTTATATGGAAATTATTTGTGCAAACCAAACAAACAGGGGAGTGAACTGTACCTAGCTTTATACCACCTGTATATATTTTTAGGTTCTGGATATTTCATGGATATCATGGGTGTGGGGTGAACACACTCAGTCAGAGTGTGAACACTACTCTCAAGTACACTAGTAGTTAATAGCAAACAGGCCTAGCTTACCAGTTTTCCAGGGTTTTATTACAGCTATCTATCTCTAGTGAAGCAATATTCAGCTGGACTGCACTACTAAAGGTATATGATGGCACCCTTAAGTCAACAATATAATTGATTTTATAAGTTAATGACACATGCAATTTGTATTTCTTGAGCCAATCATGAATGCATTTTGCAAGTGATTTAGCAAACATAAACTTTAAAAACCACTTGAAACAAAATACAATATGTACAGTAGGTGCCACAACAAAAGTTCTGGACTCCATTCCATAGAACAGCCGTCACACGATAAAAACGGTAGGGGAGTTTGGTAAAATACAGCCATTCCATTCGATCACATTACCATTTTAATCTTTCCCATTTACTGCATGCCTCACACTAATAAATATGAAATCATTTATCCAATAAAATGTTCCAATTTCTTGTTACGGGGCTACCGAAGTGGAGCTTTAGTGTATGATTTTTGTAAGAGCTGTTTGCATTATCCCCGCAGTGTTGAATTGATACAAGGCTTTACTTACTGATATAGCTATGGAAGAGTTTCTAGCTAGAAAATAGCAGTGAATCGATGGAAAAGCTACCATTTGTTGGCCGTTTAGTCAAAAAAAGTACAGAATGCAACGATAATAACTACTACTACATTTTACAGCCGTACTATGAAACAGAATTTGGAACTTTTTTGGCACACACTATACCATAAGCGAAAGCATACATCCCATTTTTTCATTGCTATTTATTAAATAAAAAATTATTTAGGACATCTTAGTGACATCTATAGAATTACAACATTATCCACAAATAACTGTGGTACATACTTGTATGCTGTCACACAGAGAGACTATTTTCATTCCATCAGGAGAAAAGGACACATCAATCATCCAATACTGGGAGCCTGTGTGTTGCAGCGCCACTTCCTGCTTAGAATTCACATTCCATACCTGTTTGGGAATCAAGTTGCAGAACTGATACAATGGAAGTGACAAATGAGATTTTATATTTATATATTAACTTTATTTATAGTATTGAGGTGAACTGAAGGGAAGGAAGCTAGGATCTCTTTTTCCCACAACTACTGAGTGTATTATTTATGTGGCTACTAATAACATAGTCTATATAGCCAGATTACTAGCCACCAATAGGAGTGTGCCAGCATAGAATATGTAAACTTGAGCAAATTTCGTGTACTTTGTTTGAACTCTTACCCAAATTCTGCTACTCTTTCAGTCCAAGAAAAGGAGGGAAAAAGAAAAAAAAAAAAAAAACCTGCTGAATATATATATATGTATGTATGAGTAATAGCACGGGACCGTGCTATTCGGGATTAATTGCACGAGTAACGCGATTGAAATAGCACAAGGCGAAGCCGAGTGTTATTTCAATTGCTTTACGAGTGCTATTGACCCCTAATAGCACAGGTTACCCGTGCTATCACTTGCTAATAGTAGGCCAGCTTTTAAAAAAAAGTCTTTTGCAATTACACTGTATTGTTCAGTCACTATCTCCTTATTTCAGAATTAGCTTCCGCTGGAACTTTCTTTTCATCGTACGACTCCTCCTAATCTGTTGTAAAACATTCCATCTAATATGGGTAGAGGTTCTGTGGTAAAGAAGGACATTGTCTTTAACTAGAAACTACTGAAACTGTATGTTTCCAATGTTAACGCTCTACGTGTGCGCACTTACCCGTACTAGTTCACTTAACTACCGAGGTATTTCACTTAGTTACTGAGGTATTTCAATTAGTTACGCGTTATTTCACTTTCCCCGTGCCATTTCAATTGAACAGCGATTTTTCCCATACATTTTTGAATGGGCAACTTACGCGCCGTACTAGTAATATATACATATATAGTAGCTACTTATTACATGAGTCAGAGTGTGATATGGCGAAATATCTATCAGGGCAAAAACTTAAAATTTCCTGTAGTCACATATTTAGGACATTTCATGCTTTCACCACCTTTCCTGTATAGGGGATAGGGCTAAATGTCCTGCACTATAGGACATTTAGCCCTATCCACTACAGGAAAGGTGGTGGAAGCATGAAATGTCCTAAATACGTTACTATAGGAAATTCAAGTTTTTGCCCTGTAGAGCAGGCTAATTTATTTTCACAAGCCAAAGGCGAGTGAAAATAAAGCCTGAGAGTGAAATATCTAGTCATATCACACCGATGAGTGTAATAAGTGGTTTATTCCACACTAGATATCTTCACTGAAGTTTGTTGGTAACTCTTGAAGTAAAATTGGACATAAAACTCACTAGGTCCTCCCCACACTCCCAGCTGATATTTAGCAGCTACTCTAACCTGGCTGGGTAGGCTCCACTTGAGTAGAGGTAGCTGTAAAAACCCTGGAAGCTGGTGCACCAAGTCAGGCTGGCCAGGCCCAGGTTGCTGTAACTACTCTGGTAATGAGCTTGCCAATGAAGCCATGAGATAACACTATATGATAACTTGAGTTATCCTACCTAAAGATAAGATTGTGAAGATATCTAGGGTGGAATATATTATTTATTGTGTACTGAATCGGCCCATTGGGTGCCTTTACATAGAAAATGTATTGAATTGGAAAGTATCCTGTGCCGCAGTAAAGGGGATGCATTTGGTTATTGCATCCCCCTAAGCTACATTTTTATGCTTATTGTGTCCCCTGAGGGTCTGCTAATTCTATAATACCATTCGATGCCAATTGCATTAATTTGAAATCAAATAGCTTCATATGAATGTGGAGACTTTTTATTACTAGCTATGAGAATGCTCGGTTCATACACACTACTGCTTGCACTCCGCGAGAAGTCTGTCTAATTCTTTGGGTGAAATATTCTCATTCGTTCCCTTTGCACGAACGATAACTACCATGTTCTCAAGTCGGGTAATGTTTTATTTTGTTGAGTATTACAGTTATTATTGCTCTTCTAAAAACTTCCGTAATTCCTCATCGTCAAGACTAACTAATTGTTCACTCTCAATGCTATAAGGTGGTGGTACTTCTTGCCTTTCAATAATTTCGAATATTAGAGAAAAGATTTTCAATGACTTCATCCATTACATTAGCCATTTGGCTTCCATGCCATTCACGCAAGACCAGTACACAATAAATTGATTAATCATTGGGTACTGAATATCACTCGTCTGTCAGTGGCATTTAGCATCGAGCAGCATTTACATTGTACCTGCGGTACTCGTGCAAATGCTAGCCGACAGACTCGTGATATTCTGCGGTATTCAACGATTAATCTATATATATATATATATATATATATTCCAAGCTAGATATCTTCACAATGTTATCTTTAGGTACATGACCATGCTCACCGTTATCACATAGTGTTATCTCATGGCTGTATTGCGCAAGCTCATTACCCTAGTAGTTATCAACACTTTCCCCAGTTTTTACATAAACACTTTCCCCAGTTCTAGTTAGCCTACTCAACCTGGTTAGAGTAGTTGCTAAAATAACAGCTGGGACTGGGGGAACCCCTACAGCCAACTTTATGGTGTGGAGTTAAAGTCTTAGTACAAACTACAGTAATGAAGATATCTAGGGTAGAATGAACCACTTATTACACTCATCAGAGTGATATGGCAGGATATTTCACTCTCAGGCTTTATTTTCACTCTCCTCTGACTCATGAAAATAAATTAGCCTGCTCGTGAAATATTTCGCCATAAAATATCAGCTGGGGGTGTGGAAAGTTTTACAGCCAACTTTACACCATTGGTACCAACCCTAGTGCAAACTACTGTAGTAAAGATATCCAGCATAGAATAAACCACTTATTACACCACACTTCAGAGTGATGTGGGAAGATATTCCACTCTCAGGTTTTATTTTGTGAAATTAATTAGCCTGTTCATGAAATAATACGTATGAGTAATAGCACGGGTAACCGTGCTATTCAGGATTTATAGCACGAGTAATGCAATTGAAATAGCACAAGGCGAAGCCGAGTGTTATTTCAATTGCTTTACAAGTGCTATTGACCCCTAATAGCACAGGTTACCTGTGCTATCACTCGCTAATAGTAGGCCAGCTTTTTAAAAAAGTCTTTTGCAGTTGTAGCTATGTACACTGTATCTTTCACTCATTATGTCCTTATTTCAGCATTAGCTTCCGCTAGAACTTCTTTTCAATGTACGACTCCTCCTAATCTGTTGTAAAACATTCCGTCTAATACGTTCTGTGGTAAAGAAGGATATTGTCCCCAACTAGCAACTACTCAAACTGTACGTTTCCAAGGTTAACATTCTATGCGTGCACACTCAACCGTATTATTTCACTTAGCTACCGAGGTACAGTAGGGGTCAAAATAAAGTTCCCACAGGGTCGCTAGAAAGTCTCTGCAAAGTCGTTCTAAATAATTCTGCCGACTTTTTAATAGCCGGCGACTTTTTAATAGCCGGCGACTTCTTACCGTCAATAATTTCTACGCGAACGTTTGTTACGGCGCGTGCTAATTTGAAGTTGACTTCGCGCGCCGTTTTATTATTTTACCCGCTTATTGTAGCAACGCGCCGACTTTTTAACAACTTTTGAGCGCGCTATAGGCGCTCCGCTTTACATGCGGATTATGGCGCATTATTTGCAAAATCGCTCCAGCAGTTTTTTTGTCACGATTTTTACCGCCGACTTTTTGCCGACTTTTTACCGCGGATTTCGGCGACTTTACGGCGACTTTTGGGCGACTTTTTGCGCTAAGAAGTCCTGGTCTAGAACAGTGACACCTGCATTTATTGAGCTTTTTTACTTGGAATATCTTTTAACTGTTTCTGGACAGCTATTGCAGCAAACATGTCTATCAGGAAGGCAATCAAAGACTCCATGGCACAAAGAGGTAACTTTATTATTTTAGCAATGATAGTAGCAGTAATGATAATAATAAAATCATAATAAATTAATAATAATGATAATAATAATACTAATAATCACCATAACAACAATCATAATCCTAATAATAATAATTAAGTTTTTAATCAATTCATTTGTAAGTTCTGAGTATTTTGTAAAAGAAAAAAATTGAAATTTTATGAGAAATGACTGTGGAGTTTGTGTGTGTGTGTGTGTGTGTGTGTGTGTGTGTGGTGTAGTGTGTGGCTGGCTGTGTGGTGTAGTGGTTGTGTCATCCTTGGCTCAGGGCCTGAGGTCCCATAGTTCAACCCCCACTCTGCCAATTTTCCATCTACTGCAGTTTTCCATCTGCTTCCCATCAGTCCCACCCAGACTGGGGACCTGGCATTTGCTGGGGTGCATATTCAAGGTTATTTCTCATGAAACATCAATGGTCTAGGTGTGACTTTAGGTATCCACACCACTTGCTATGGTGAAAGGCTTTTCTCCTGTGAGTTCCTAGCAGGGCTCCAAGAATTTTGCTTGCATGGCTCACAGTGCTTGCTTACCACATAGCCAGCAAGATAATTTGCATTTGTTTGTGTGTGTGTGTGTGTGTGTGTATGTGTGTGTGTATGTATGTATGTATGTATGTATGTGTGAGCTGTAACTTATACATGAAATGTAAGTGATGTGTTAGTGCATAGGAATGATAATAAATAAAGTAATGAGTAAATACAATAACTGAGACTACCATTTCAATTGCTTAGAGTATTGCCTGGTTTTCTGGACAGAAGACGAACAGTTTTCTGTTGTGCCGAAAAAAAAAGTAAAAGATGGGGTACCTGTTGGAGGTACTTGTAGTATAAAATTAGGAAAACAACTACACCAAGCCAAAATTCTTGCAGTTGGTAAGTATACATATAACCAGAATATTAATAAATATATTTTTTACTATTGGGTGGGTAAAATTATCTAAAATCCAGCCTGAAAGTGCATATGATCAATTCCAACTAAATCTTATTTTTACTAAAGGGAGTGAAACTTTCTAAATCCAGCTGGAATGTGTAGCAACCATTTCTGAACAAAAATATTAAGAGGGAAATTTCACTAAATCCAGCTGGAATTAGTAGCAATCACACCAATATTTTGGGAGGGAAAATTAACTAAATCCAGCTGGAATGTGTAGCAACCACTAAATCCAGCTGTTAATAGCATTCCTACAACTGTTGCTAGGAGATGAAATGGGTAGTAACCACTAAATCCAGCTGTTAATAGCATTCCTACAACTGTTGCTAGGAGATGGAATGAGTAGTTAAAAAAAACAGCTGCTTTATTAGTTGAGCTCATTAAGCTCAATAATCATAGATTATAAGATTTGTTCAGTTAATGGATAAGTAGTTATAGAATAGTACAATTATAAAGTGTTTGCCAATTTTAGGTTCAGAGACAGAAATGGACTGTCTTGCTGACAATCCAGGGGAATTATCCCAATCAGTTTCAGGTGATGCAATATTTGTCAAATTACAAAAAAAAATTATTTCATTATTAAAAATTTAGTGGATACTCCAGTCAATGTGTCTTCAGTAAGTATACACTGCTGGTTTTATCTGCTGAGATAGTACAATGTTGTTTTTAAAAATTAGCCGGCAAGAAAGAGAGTGAGAGCAGTGCCTGCTGAACCAACTGTAAGTGCATAACACCATTAATTCTCCTCTACTCACATTGGCACCACATTTTAGAAATGTGCTACATGGATATTAACTAGTAGCCTTCCCCCCACCACCCCCCCTCCCCCCCATTTTTTTCCCTCCAGAATC
>WLWI01005651.1_pt1 | contig 10400 bp, 9 predicted proteins | sample 6701501 | NCBI WGS metagenome assembly WLWI01 (sample SAMN12718690, study PRJNA515312) | sponge metagenome | isolation source: marine sponge | host: Mycale hentscheli | place: New Zealand: South Island, Marlborough, Capsize Point | collected 2014-11-01
AATAATAATAATAGTAATGTAATAAATAATATAAGTATAAATAAAAACACCAAAGAAGGTGAGAGAGGATATGTTCCTCCTCCTAGTCATTTTGTAAGAATATGGAAGCTAACATGAAGAGCTGAACTTAGCTAACAATGACTGAAACATGAGATCATCTTAGACACAGCATTCATACCACGTGTGTAGGTGCCTTATTGATATCTTACAGCCACCAATGACTTACAGAGCAGACCATGGTTGGGTAAAGGGACGCAGACCATGGTTGGGTAAAGGGACGCAATATGATATAGACACCAAACAGTGGACATGACAGTACTTGACAGGCAAAAGCGCTACTAAAATTCACATTGCAAAAGGGATAAGAAATAGAAGTACATTTTTTAATTCTACAACTATATTTAAACAAGGTCAGAATTCCAAACTCCAGTAAGATAAGCAAGTCTTAATATAAAGAACTTGTGTCCCACAATGGACTGCTCGCAACATCTGTTGGTTGAACTTCACTGAAATAACATAGAGCTCACCATCAATTAAAACAACATTGACACTTGCTCAAGACAATTACCATCACTCCAGCCTGCTTGGTTTTCTGTTGTTTGCTCTTCTTTTTGCTTTCGTTTCCTTCCACAAACCGCCATCTTATTTAACAGCCTCTGGCCAGCCTCCAGAGCACTGGATGTAGTGAGAATAGAATAAGTGTCTTCAGACATCTTGTCTTGTAAACTTAAGTTCTGATTTGTTAACGAGTCCATTAGCTGAACAACACTGCCTGCCATATTCTTACACATATCCCACTCTCAATTTCTAAGAAACACACAACCACGTGCAACTGAGGCCTCTCCAAGAATTCAATGAAGTGGCTTGTAGTTGGGACTTGTGTCTTCATATATATTATATATTCATTGTTATATCAATACATATACACTTTAGAATAAGGTAATATAACATCGCTGAGTGGTCTGAGATGTTCATTTATTAGGGTTCAATAAAAGCCTTCTAAATTACCGCCACGCCTACTGATACCTCATAAAATTGGAAGAAACTTGCAACTTTAGTAGCCATTAACACCAAACTCAAAGCCCCACCTCATAAAGTGCCTCTCAAGGAACCCATATCCGCACGTGCCCACACATCTACGTACACACCTCTATGACGAGTGACGGCCTGGCTCTGGTGTTGTACTCCAGCTGCTTGATCTCGTCCAACTGCAGCTTGGTGCTCTTGATCACCTCTCGCATCTCCCGCAGGGCACGGACCTGAAGGGGAACAACATGGAGGAGGTAAACAGAGCAGAGGGTAAGAGAGGAGATGGCAAGAGAGGAAGTTGTCATATATTATATACAGTGGAACCTCTGAATAATGAACACTTGAGGAACAACCAGATTTGTCCATTATACAGAGGTGTACTTTACATATTTATTTAGTTATAATTGTAAGTCCCATCGGAGCATTTACTTTTGTCCATTACAGAGAAATGTCTGTTATATGGCATGTCCGTTAGAGAAATGTCTGTTATATGGCATGTCCGTTAAGAGAAGCTTCACTGCATAGGTTTGCTCATTCACTCACATAATTGTCCATATATACATGTATAATATAATGCGCACAAGGTCCCATGAGGGTTGCATTTTTATTTTTAATATATTATGGGAATAAGGAAAGTGATTAGCACTGGAATGGCAAGGGCTCAGTGAGTGAGTGAGTGCACAGAAAATACGTATCACAAATGTTATATTCTTCTAAATTGTCATAACAACTATACAAGAACATGTACTGTAATTCATACTCCGCCAAGCCACCAAGTCCTTTCTATAGCTCTGCTCTATTCCTAAGTTCCTCCCACCCCGCCCCCCTCCCACTAAGCTCCTCCTCCTACACTGCATTTGCCCAAGTGATTACTTCGAGCAGCTCATCACAGCAGTAGTAGCCACTGCTCAAGTTGTAATCATAAATATTTCACTATAAAACTATATTAATAATCAACTCACACACATACGTATAGATACCTCACAACATGCACACAAGTTTTATCCAAAAAAAGAAAAAAAAAAGAAAAAAGAATAGAGGACCAAAAAGCATATGTATAGCACTAAGTGATACATAAATAAATGGAAATATTTCTGCACAGGCATCTTTCTAAATCACAAATAAATCAATAAGAATTAATCATTGACACTCAGCTACTGTATCCCTAAATTAAGGGTGACCAACCACCGCCCACATACACACCCACACATAATCAAATATGACTGCTACGAAGAGGTACACCCCAGCAATACAAGCGAGGGGAAATTTAGCTGCGTAACGGTAAGAACTTGATGTGTGCTTCACCAAGCTCAAGTTACCACAACAACCACAGAACCTGCATCCCATAATCACAACAAACAAAGATACGTACATAAACAAAAATATGTACAAAACTATCACATTGAAATCCAATAAGACACATGGAAAATGCACGCGTGCTCCAGTTGCCACAGATATGCAACAACACATTTACCGAGTTACAATGGAAACACATACTTGGCTGAAAACAACAGCACAGATATCAGACAAGACAACCAGGGGGGAAGCTTAGACAGACAGAACTAGGGAAACCTGACATTGTCAACAACTCCATGCTAGCTTTATCACTTTCATTCCAACATTACATCTCACACACACAAACAGACAATGACTTGCACCCATTCATACCTGCAACCCTTTACCTCTTTATGCATGTATGAAGTTCTAAATATAGAACATCATACCACACCGGGCATATTTGGCAGAATTAAGCTCCAACAATGTGTAATACTGAATTCCATAAGCCCATTAGTTACCCATGGCAACTGCCAAACAAACAGGCTTAACGAGCACAAATATGCACAGTTTTAGTTTTGTACGGAGCCCCGCCCGGCACAGCTGATACCTAGCTAAAGGCAGGGCAAAATACCCCAAGGCTGTAGGGACAGTTTCAGATGGTGAACGGATGAAGGCAGGACATTGTGTGTTGTATGTTGTTGTTGTTGTTTGTTGTTACTTGAAGTACTTAACAAGACACATGTAGCGGAAACACCAACTATTAGTGCAGACTCATCAAATGAGTACCAACTACAGTAAAATTCCCACATAAAGTTGGTTAATTACACATAATTCAAATTATTTCTGCATTGGAAAACAAGTCTCGCTGGGAAGAGCCAAGGAAACCTCCAAGTGATGGAATGCCTACTATTTGGTAAAGAAATTGACTGGATTCTTAGCAAGGATTACTGTATGTGGAGTGTGGACAACAGGTGATGGTAATGTGGAGTGTGGACAACACAGGTGATGGTAATGTGGAGTGTGGACAACACAGGTGATGGTAATGTGGAGTGTGGACAACACAGGTGATGGTAATGTACGCATTCTGATAAATGCATTATAATCGCTATAGAGACATAAATACAGTCAGACATGTGCCCAAATATGACAGTATTAGCCGAGTATTTTTGAAGAAATATGATATTCAATAATAGCAAATGTTCTCGTTCTAACAGCCAATATTATTAATTAAACTTAACTAGGGTTAAGTTTTAAGGCTGTTAGAACAAGAAAATTTGCTATTTTTATAATTATTTCAGCCGAGAATGGCTGAATTATGACATTCAATTTGAGAGATCTACATATTTAGTATTTTATTCTCACATATATAAATTCATATAATTAGAGGAAATACGATGCTCCAATTCAAGAGATCTCAAGTTTAAGCAAAAAAAAGGCATAATCCCGTACATTCTCACCAAATTTTTAAATAGTCCGACAAAAGATAAATCTCAGCTAGAGAAAGGCCATAGCACAGAGTTTGAATATAACACTTTGAAGTATTCTGTAATAAATTAACACTGATTGAAATATGTATGCATATTGAAATTTTTTTAAATTGTAGAGCAGAATTTGCATCTCGTGGGTCCAGCATTTTCAAATGTTTAGTCCTGCTCATATTTCTACCTCTTTATTCTACCAAATGAATGTACTTGTCATGTAGTGTTACAGCTCATAACTATGTACCTTCCCTCTTGGGTCCACCCACATAAATTGATTAAATACCACTCCCCCATCTGTAACTCTTTGATGGCCCTGGGTGAGGTAGGATGAGTGGGCAGGCCATCGCCATGGAGCCTCCACTAGCTCTTGTTTTCTCCCAAGCCAGTAGTGCTACACCTTAAAGCGCTCGCTTGCCATAGCAACTAAAACAATGCCAAGCATCCCATGCAAGTGTGACCTCAGGGCGTATTGTGGGCGTGTGGTATCCTCATTCATTTTATTGGCAGTAATCCACCTAGAATCTTGCCAGACTATATGGGATAGATAAGAATGGAAGAGTGGTATGTATACACATACATATATGTATAAGGCTTGAGTTCGTTACTGAAGTCTAGTGCGCCCATGGCTTACCATTCAATCAAATTGAATGAATAGTTGCAGTCTGCAACACATCATCACGCATCCATAATTCCAACAAAAATTTAGTCCAATTATCAACGCCTGATTCTGAACACGGCTGTGGGATTGTGGAAGAGTATATAAATCATCCAATACCTCTCCATTGGTACAAAATAGACCACCCCACATGGAACTGCTCAACTCCACAGAGAAGCCCAAGATGCAGCTACAAACAAACACTTTCCACGCAGTCTGTATTAACACATGCAGATGCCCTGGGGAAACACATCCTCAGGCCATCCAGATGTAACATTATTTTTCAAGGTAACCTTAATAATAGAACACAGTAGACTAAAAAGTTCACATGTTTGGTATGAAAATGTCGAATTAATTTTTCCCACCAGCAGTGAAATATGTACTCATAAAATGTAGGTCACGATGTGACCATACTCCACAATTTTATTGGACACACATTCCACAGTCACGAGCTGCCACAGTCTAATCACAAACCTTGAGAGAAACAACCATTACTAGTCAGGGAAGAAGAGTTGCTAACACACAAATCATTACACAACCTTACAAACTTATATATTTTTACCACAATCTCTCAACTGCACTACCAAACAACAACAAAAACAACAACAACAATAATAATAATAATAATAATAATAGAATAGAGAAAGAATAATAATTAATAATTAATAATAACAATAAATATTAGGGCCAGTGCAATGAATCGATCACAGACCTGTGTCATGTGAGACTAACCCATAGTGCATAACTGGTCCACACAAGATCTTCCAGTTGGTAAACATGTCTGGCACATTCATAACTCCCCATTACCTATGTTGTCACGGTAACTACAGTAAACAGCACCCATTTGGAACTGAGCATGGTGTACGCACTAATTTACAAAGGACAACAGATTTGAAAAGAAGTGAAACAGTAAAGAAGTGAGGCAGTTCCAGGATTAAATTAATCAATATTACAGGGGTGAGGCATAATTAGATATGTACATGGTGCGAGACGTAACAATACATACAACAAAGTCAGAACTTACTTTATAAATTAATTGCTTTAGTAACGAAAAAGAAAAAAAACTGTACATCCCCTAATTAAGAAAATGATCCATCCTATCACTCCATCCAGCTAACTACCACTGCTGTAAAATACTACTGCAATACTCCAGCAAACTGCCGTCACCTGTTCTTACATTGTCCCTCATACACGTATATTCTTCTCTGTAATATGTAAATCACCTTGGCAACTAAAGCTACATATGCATGAATTAACACACGCACAAAAAAAGTAGACTCTCCTAATGGATGCACTCATGCTAACATGTCTCCACTGCACGGTCAATAGTAACTGACAGGATCTGTAAATGCATGGACTTGTTTTAATAGGTCTACAAGCTTTCCCAAGTGATAGTCATGACTTGCTTACTGGAGTGCAAAGAAAAGGAACGTGACTAAAGAGAGGGTCCAACACACACACACACACACTCGTGCACGTTAAACCCTCTAGTGAGTACCAAATCTAGGCTAGGCTAAGAGGAAGGAACTCCATTGATAAGTACAGTTTCATGCCAAGGAAAAAATGTCAACTTGTCAGGTAATAAATAGATGGCAGCTAACTGCAGTAGTGTGTGCATTACATTTCTAATGTTAATTTCTTTTTTTAACACAAAAATCATAAAGTCAATCAGTAAAAACAAAATGACAAAAAAGTTGTTTTATGAACTCGTTGTGCATTTCTCCCACACAGTATACTGTATTAAATTCACACATTGTAAGTGCTATAAAAAGTCTATTAAGATCTGTAACTTCTTTCCTTGACCACACCCTTTACTAAACCCATCAAAACACAAGTTCATGTCACTCATTAAAGGAGCAACGCCACTGGCAAAACAACAACCCCATTGGCCATTTCCAAAGGTTGCCATAGTAACCATTAGTGTGACCCATTAGGAACTTGAGTGGTGGTGGGTTTCAACTGGATTCATACATAGCTTATGAACATGGCAATTCTTGTAGACACACCTAATCCTAACCAGTAGACAGACATGCCCCATCCTATAAAAAACAACCACCAAATCCTTTGATGTGCCCGTGCCAGTTGCCTGAGAGACCACAGCCAGCAAAAACACATTGTGGGAAGGCACTGTGCTTGTGGGGAGGTAATGGAGAATCAGGTTAGGATTTGAGGCTTGGACAAGGACCACTACAGTTGAAAATTACTCACATGTTAAAGTGTCAACTCCTAAAGGTGGCTTCAAGTTAATAATAATAATACTACATAATAATAATAATAATAATAATAATAAACTATGTCTGATACTATGAAATATCCTATAGAGAGTGTCTGAATCAACTACCTATCTCATTATGGCGACAATAACATTAATAATAATTATAATAATAATAACAATAACAATAATAATATTATTATTATTATTAATATTGTATATATTCACTATTGCATCTTTAAATGAAATAGAATGATTTTTAAAACTAAACTATGCAATAATAATTATTGAAAATAATCTAAATTTTTGGTCCATGGACCTTCCTCAGTGATATTTATTAATAATAAAAAATTAATAACATCTACAAATTAATAAAGTAGAAATGCGTTGGTAACAAGAGTGACTGAATCCACTTCAGTACTCCATCTTTAAAATTTGATTCTTCAAATTTACTAGGAAAATGGTGCAATTCAGACAAGAGTTTGTGGTGTTCAATTGTAACTTAATAAGACACCAGTGAGAGAAGCCTTCTGTGTAACCCACTACAAGGCCACCAAGTTGCAATTTACGTACATGCACACACAAACACAAAATCACAAGTCAAGTGGGTCGTTGCATACTCACAGCACACACACACATGCCCACACCCACCCACACACACACATCCCCCCCCCCCCCCCCCCCCCCCCCCCCCCCCCCCCCCCCCCCCCCCCCCCCCCCCCCCCCCACCCCCCCCCCCCCCCCCACGCCCCCCCCCCCCCCCCCCCCCCCCCCCCCCCCCCCCCCCCCCCCCCCTCCCCACACACACACACAACTGAACCACCCATAACATCAGGGTCCTGGGAAGTTTTCAAGGAAATGCAGTATTGAATGACTGTGGTGTGGTGTTGTGTGACTGCTGATGCGGCATCTGCCAAAGAAACAATCACAACCAAAATGGGGAAGACCAGCCACTGAGATTCACACTCTAAAGTCAAGAATAAGAGGGTTTCAGGAGCAAAACGGGTCAGTTACTGACATACATTATGTATGCACATCTTTTAATATGTCCACTTAGAGCAATAAATCCACCCTTGACAAGAAGGGAACAGTTCCAACTAATGGGGTGGGGGTGAAGCTTTCCTCTGAAACTTCCCAGCCTCCTAATATCTGCATGTACCTGCAGTGAAGCTGCAGCATTTAGTTCATAATAACTTCGTGCAACTTACGGGGGGGGAAAAGTTTCCCCTCTTTCCTTGGACCTTGATACTATATATAGAGCAGTGAACTTGCCAGAGCTTTTCCCAAACAAATCACCTAGATACATAGAACCCTGACAGGCCATCACCTAGACACATAGAACCCTGACAGGCCATCACCCTTCCTATGAAAGTTAGACCACTAATAAGTTACACCATAACCGGTGGTTAACTGGTTACAATTATATCACAAAAAGGCACAAACCTCTCACCACCTGTTTCCATCACCTAGTCATGGTCAGTGTCTATCTTTGAGGTGGAAATGTGAGGAACTTCCATCATGTAATACTGAATTACTTTCAATGGAAACTGGTGAAAGAGATAAACTACCTCTTGGAAGGGCTGGGGGAAGAAAACAAGGTTGAAAGTGCAAACCACTTCCAGTGGAAAAGGATCCTAACTATAACATGTGGTGGAAACATTACCACACTAACTGTAATAGCTACCTGTCCACCCAAAAGAAAGAGGAAAACCTTTGCATATGAACTAACACAACAGAACAATAATATTGAATTACATCACAAAACCAGAAAGAAAAAAAAATGACATCAAAAACCAACCAGTCAATAGAATAAACACTACACCCTAAATTAATGCCAACCACTCATAACTTAGCTAAATTAGACTTGTAAAGCCAAAATGTATTAATAGGACCACACTTACTGGCTATACATACATACATACATATGTATGTATTCAAATATTGTCTGTTACATTATTCAGCTGAGAAGGACTGAACCTAATAAATGTATTTATTACTGCACTACACAGCCGGTCAGGTGGCATCAACCCAAGTCCTGGACTATCAGGCTTCACAACATGGTGACCCCAGCCACATAGTGAAAGCAAAAGTTCACACATTCAGCTAATCTACCAGACTAAACAATTTCAAATAACGCACACTTTAACATACAGCTACCAAAATTACAACACACACACACACACACACAAATTACAATGATACCTACACTGATGACCATTACCAACGTCACAGATTACTTTCTTTGCACCATAGCTGTCAGGTAAGGACACCAACTCATGGTCTATATGGATTGATGGAACAGTACAACAGTGGCATAGGCAGTGGGAGGAGGGGGAGGCTCTGGGGGGCTGAAGCCCCACCCCCACCCCCCCAATAATATTTTGGCACAACTTTATAATGTGATTTCTCACATGAACACCAGAAAACCACAAAAAACATGCCCTTGGAGCTCATCCATACCGAAACATCTTCCTCCACCACTGGTACAATATGTACGTTCATCATAATATGTGACAAGATTTGCAAAAAGGGACCTTATCGCGCAAAAATTTTTTTTCGAGTTATTGGTACCACATTATAGCTCTATTTTAGAGCAACAAAATGAGCTATAAATTATACTTTAGCGTCGTCTAACGGCCAAACTATAAGCGTTTACTTTAGCGTACGCGGTACATTCAGCAAAACATTTTTTTTAGTAAATCGCGTCGCAGTTCCGGGCACGGTCGGCCGCCATTGCGTAGGGTGTTTTCTAGCGGTTAATTCTCGATGTTCCCGATAGAATTAAGCCTCCAAACTTCGCCCAAAGGTAAAAATAGTGTCATATATATAATTTATTTATAAGAATATAAAAAGTAAAAAGTCGACCCTGGCGTCGTTTTTTGGCTATAACTCAAAATCACTTTATGCGCGATAAGGTCCCTTTTCGCAAATTCGGTCACATATATACCACAGAAAAGACAATGACTGGAGAGTCATGCAAGGCCAACACGCAACTACACACAGTGAACAAGACTGTACTGGTGCATGAAGCAATTCATAAGTGAATGTATAATATATAAGAAATGCTGTAGCCTTTGAGTTACTCTGTTGAGTAGTGCAGTAGATGGCCCTGTGATGTGTGGCTGGCCTTGCTTCTTGCTTATCGAGCATTTCTCTCTGACTTCTCTAGAAAGTGTTTTGTGAATGGTGAAGCTTTGGAGAGTAGATAAAATGAAGGAGTTCCACCACCCACAACATATCTGCAAGCACACACACGCATGCACACACACATGCACACACACACATCATTGTGTGAACTACCACACGAGTCACGTAGATGTGCATAATTCAAATCTTACTCTCCTCACAACTACACATGTATGCAATTAATCAGCTCTAATTCCTAAACCTCACATTGTATCAATGCAACTTGCACATAACATGAAAGGGGAGTGGCCTAAATGGTATTTTCACATGATATAAATATTCCAACCTCTCCTACGTATTCTACCTCACCCTTCAGTAGCAATGGCCGCCCCTAGAGTGCTCTCACTTTTCACCGCCACTAGTCTACTAGTATAGCCATCTTCAAAATAAACCTAAACACACAACAACAATAAACATGCTTGCTCATCTATGCACACACACACACACACACACACACACACACACACACACACACACATACGTGTATGCACTTGATAACATATAACCTCAAAATTGAATGTCAAAGAAACTCGCAAATAAACTATGAATGGAATGAGGC
>WLWI01005653.1_pt1 | contig 10398 bp, 7 predicted proteins | sample 6701501 | NCBI WGS metagenome assembly WLWI01 (sample SAMN12718690, study PRJNA515312) | sponge metagenome | isolation source: marine sponge | host: Mycale hentscheli | place: New Zealand: South Island, Marlborough, Capsize Point | collected 2014-11-01
GCAGGAGATACTGATTAGATAGTTATTTCTCATTCTTCATAATGATATTCTCACCAAATGGAAATACTTCTCCATCGAGGTCTGACTTGTCAGTTCCACAGTTATCTGAGATTGTGTCTCCTTGAGCTGTGTTCACTTGGATGTAGTCGATGCATCTACATGTGTATTGAAACAGATGGAACCAAGTAGAGATACTTATAGCTGGTGTGTAAGGATTAAAATTTATAAAATTACTTGCATAAATGGACATACTTGAGACAATAAGCATGACAAGTGATACCATTTGTTTTCATGACACCTATTAAGGCAGGCTTAAGCATTTGATTTTTTTATTTCTTAAGTTGTTGCATTCTTTGCACAATGGCAGCCAACAAGTACCCGGCATATGAAAGCAAAGATGTATAACTAGTTTTGTACTCACTTTGGGCGGCCAACTGTAGTGTCATTGCACTTTGAGCTTTGCACGTTCATCTGATGCATTTGAAAATATATGTATTGTCCAGGAGAATAAGTCACGTTGTAGAAGACGAGGTTACGATTATAATAACTAAATAATACAATATTCTAGTATAACAATACAGCTATATTAATTATTATCACACAAACATTAATATATCTTATATTAATGTAAAATTTATGAAAAAAAAAGAACTACTCACTTTCTGGGAGTTTGATAATTTTTTCCAGGTGAATATAAATAAAAGATAGAGCCATTTAAAGCCGCCACCTTGGGGATATTTTGCACTCTGTGACCTTTCCAGCGAATTTCACAGCGACCTCTTTTGAATGAGGTAAAGTACTGTCCAACTTGGCTACATTAAACATCAACTATTTAATTTTGCTGGACTAAATTATATGAAAGTAAATACACTTACTTTATCCTAGGTTTGGTAGTCATTTTTGGGTGTCTGTAGGTACAGGGATACCGCTCTAACCTACTCCTCAGACAAGTCTTTGCAGAAATGAAACTAACACTGACCAAAAAGAGTTCATAATTTTTTTATAACTTTTTGAGTGATTAAAACATAACCTTTTTAAGTTCACCACACCTAAAATGATATTTTTTGCTGGTGCACAGTTAGCATTGTTTTGTCTGGCTTTATTTACTATCTTATCATTCCCACTAGTGGTAAATGAGATTGTCATGGTTACTAACCTTTTCATTCTATATAAGGTTAGCACTTCAAACTATTAGGGTTTCTATGGGAGTTCCCCCAGCTACAACCAGCCCGCAATAGGTCACAATTCACTTTGCTAACCAAAAAAAAAAAGTATTTGCCAGGTAGCTAGTGAAGGGAATTCTTTATCACATTCTTAAATAACCACCCACACTTTAGATAATAGCCTTGTATTGGTATATCCTTAGTCGTAAAAACAATGATTGTACACTATAAATATTATTGAGCGCGAAAAACCCGCCAAATAGGCCACGGTTGCTAGGGCCCCCAGAATTATTGGCGAGCGAGCGTAGCGAGCGAGACACTTACAGGGGTAACACAATTGAAAATCGGGGATGTTTGTTTATTGGCGAGCGAGCGAAGCGAGCGAGACACTCTCAGGGGGTAACGCAATCGAGATTTCGCTATATTTATTTATTTATTGGCGAGCGAGCTTAGCCAGCGAGACACTTACAGGGGTAACACAATCGAAAATCGGGGATGTCAGTTTATTTATTGGCGAGCGAGCGTAGCGAGCGAGACATCAACAGTGACTGGTAAATTCAAATAGTCAGATTGGCTCAAATTTGGTACTACAAAAGTTACCACTGCTCAAGAAAATGAGGTAAGAAAGTAATTTTTGTATTTGTGTGCTAAAATTGATTGTCTTTATTTTTTGTAGATGAGAGCTTGTTGTCAAGAATTCAAGGTAATTCAGATGGTCAAGGTAACTTCAATTTGATACTACAGAAGTTATCACAAATAATAACACTGGTTTATTTTTTATCGTAGCTGAGAGCTTGTTCAAGAGTTACTGATGATTGAGATTATCAGAATGGTTGATGTTTGACACTACAAAAGTTACCATTAATCAGGTAAAGAGTAGAGTGATTTTGTATTTGTTTGCTGAAATCAAATGTCATAACTGCTAGCTATTATTGGCGAGCGAGCGTAGCGAGCGAGACACTTACAGGGGTAACACAATTGAAAATCGGGGATGTTTGTTTATTTATTTATTTGTATATATGTTTGGACGTACGTATGTAATTAAACGCGCGCGCGGGGAACTTTTTTTCTCCAAAAAACACGGCTTTTTAGGCTTGACCCCAGTTTATTCTGAAAATACAGCATTAAGCAAGCCTTACTTTATACTTAAAGCTCCAAAGTGTGAGAAAATTTCTGCGAAAACGCTTGCTTTTCAAGAAACAAAAAGTTGATTCGACCGGTTACTATGGCATTGAAGACCCTTTTCCAGACTTAATTTCAAAACTTCGCCGTTTTAGGGGGGATACGGAGCTAAAATTACAAATAATAACACTGGTTTATTTTTTTTATCGTAGCTGAGAGCTTGTTCAAGAGTTACTGGTAATTGAGATTATCAGAATGGCAGATGTTTGATACTACAAAAGTTACCATTAATCAGGTAAGAGAGTGATTTTGTATTTGTTTGCTGAAATAAAGTCATAACGGCTATTATAGTTTTTGCATGAACTAAGCTAAAACATAGTAACAATACTTAGTTTTATGTTACCTAACTATCAGGCTCGCTCGCCATTTGTGCTCAAGCACACCACTAGTAATAGAAACTTTTTCTCTTTTTAACGGAGAGTTTGACCTCAGTTGACCCCTGAAGAGGACTTCGGCAAGAAGTCGAAACGACGGGTTAAGTTATAATTAAAATATTGGCCGTTAAAAAGAGAAAAATTTCCTGTTATAACAAATTATTCATTGATTCAGTCATTCTATGCTTAAATAATAGCAAATTTTTGATCGTTCCAACAGACAATATTGTTAATTAATTAAATAAATTGCAATGAAAACAGTACACGTCAATGATGTCTTCACAAGGTAATCTCAGCATGCAAGAGATATTCACCTCACCAATAATTTAAACAGGGAACTTCATCGTAATAATAAATGCACTTGTACTGGATTGTTTGGAGTGATTTTTGTGGCTATTAAGCCTTTTTTGAAAGGATATTCAAATTGGAAAAATGCTGCTGTTGGGATTCAAAATCTATATTGTCTTTACATTAATTATTAGTGAATGAGTAGGTCTAGTTAATTGGGTGTGGTTATAATGGCCGCACCAACTTCCCACTTCTCTAGCCTAGCACAATATTTAAATGCACATACCATATCTAATTTAACTTCTATTGAAAAGCTCACACCAGAAAGGGATTTTACACCCATAAAACATGCATGATTATGATAATTACACATATAACGTATTTCTCTATTATTGGTCAATGAGTAATCTATGACTAGATTGTGCAAATTCATAAAAATAGCAGAACTTAGTAGCAATAATAATTATCAAAACAAATGAATTCAGTATATTTGCAATGCAACATGCATATTACTACTAACAATAAAGTGAATATAATACTGAAAATAATATTATAGCTAATTATATAATATTGCCTTCACTTCTATTCCTTATAAAACATTAGTGATCTTTTGTGAATAATTAGACTTGAAACTGCTTCCATCTGCACAACAGCTTTTGTCATTTCATTACTTTGTAATTTAATCCCTCCTGGTAGATCCGCTACTAAAATACTCCTATACATTTAAACAGGAAACAAAATATTATAACTATTTGTATTTAGAATTAGAAATAGCTAAGTTTATTTTTTCTAGAAGGTACTAATACATATGTGTGCAGCTTCATAAAGCATTGTATACCTACCTAACTTTTAAATCTATACATTTTGCCGTGCTGTTTTAAACTCATGTGTGTAGCTTTTGGCAGTTTTTTTTTTAATGTCCAAACATGTTTGTTGCAGCAATGTTGAAAATCAACTTAAAATAACTGAGGTGTGAACACATTAATGCCAATTTCCCCAACACTTTCAATACTAACTTAATATAACGTTTAGAATAAAAATTAGTCTATATGCTATTTAATTTCTATTGAAATATCTCTAAACTTTTTCTTAGAAAAGTTATATATGATATTGACTCATAGGGTAAACCAATGACTTTTTAAAGAGCTATACATATACTGTATGTATGATATGGATTATTAATTGATACTGATACTGAAAGTAACCGTCAATCTAGTTTTTTAAAACTTTGTGACAATTTGTAATAACATGTTGCTCATTTTTACAAAATTATATGAATCATTAAGTCATTAGAAATATTATATAAGTATATGTAAATGTTTATTAATACCACTGTTGTTTTGGCCGAAATAGCAGGATCATATAGAACCAAACACAACAATAACAATAACAATATATTCTGAATGTATTCATGTGAGACAGGAAAATATAAAATTAGATTCATATAAGTGACAACACATTTAATAACTACACACTATGACAACGTTATTCCATAAAGTTTATTGCACAAGAATGTTTAGATGATAGGTTAAGGGGGACAGTTTAGAGGCACCATGTGGATAGCTTACATGTTAGAGTTAGAGTAGCAATGCACACAAAATAATATAGTAGCTACAATACCAACCTGAATAATTAATAAAACAATTATACACCATTCACTTTAATATAACGGGACTAAGGTGTTATCATTGTTAGATTTTCTAGTAAAATTCCTAGTAACAACTTTAAACCTGCTTTATTGGTTAAAATTCTGGTGGGCAAGCTATCTGAAAAATGATCCAGGCTGTCAAAAGGCCTTCGGTATTGCACCGTTTGTTTTTACGCCTGATGGAGGATCTTTGCAGCCAATAAAAAGCAGTGTTTTATGTATATTAATATGAAAAATCTAAGACTACCACAAAAAATTTTGCTTTGAATAGTTCTGCAAACAATGACTTCATATGTATTTGATCATTACTTGAATGGAAAAATACCTAATCTTGCAGAATAGCTAAGTTTATATGCTTCTATTAAAAATTTGAAAAAATATACTTACATGTAGCTATAAGCGCATCATCAATAATATTATAGAAAAAATTAAATTTTAAGGAGGTTCATTTCTGATAATATTCTACTAAAGTAAGTGTAATTTGATTCATTATTATAATCAAATTAGCATCTGGCAAAATATTTTAAGAAAAGAGGATTTCACATATAAATATTTTGAGCTCTCATATTTATTTACAGTTGGTAGAAATAGTATGAACACTACTGTTTGTCTTTAATTTGGGACATTATTTGTAAGAGACTACAAAATGTATGTTCGTTTGACATGGTACTTTGTATAGTTAACAATAAGATATTGAATAAGAACTCATTACAGTGATGACTGATTAATGTATTAATAGTTCAAAAAGTTTATTCGTAGGTTCCTGAAGTCATAAGCTTCATTGGTGTCATAATACCTGAAACTGAAAGTCCAGCTAAAATGAATTAATAAGAAATATATTTTGTAAACACATGTTTCCCAAACAGTAATAAGGAATACAACAATTTGTCCAATACTATATTTGGCTTCTTAAATGTAGAAAACTGCCAGTGACATTTAATAGTTCAGTAGCTAAAAGCATACCGCGCTGTATCATAATGCTTACTATACTTCACTTAATACTTATGTCTTCTTCTGCCTTAGGTAAAAAGAAAGAGATTTTTATTTTATTTTGTGACTTTTCATCTGTATTTTTTGTTTTAGGTACATTACTTTACCGGATTAATGAAACAAACTTTTTCTGTCCGTCTGAGGATGTTGCTTTCTTTTGTTCCAGCCCTGATTATTTAGATTGGAGATTTGACACACTCAATGGATATTTCATTACAACTACTTTTGACCGTGAATACAATAGGTTAGGACAAGTACGGCAATACTTCCTTGACATCACAACAGTTTCAGCATCTGTAGAGTTTATTAATTCATCTCACATCGGATCAATTGCTTTTTTCACCAATGCTGCATTGTTAAATGGGACCTTAATAAGATGTAATCAAGAAATTATTTCATTTACACCTATTGTTGCCAGTAAGTCACACCTATTGATGCCAGTATGTCACATGATGCAGGTTTCAAATGCATTAATTAACACAAGTACTTTTGAATTCACTGATAAAATTCAGTAATGTTCTCATTTCTCATCTATTAATTTAGCTAAATACACAGCCCTGGATTTTAAGATAGATTTTATTGCCATGTATGATACTATTTATTATTTTATATTGCATTGTTTAATCTTATACCAAAGAAAAATTCTGAGCTCTTACTTTATACTTTCTTAGACTCGTTTGTTGACCCACCAGTTCTTTCATTTGTGCAATTTAGAGCCTCTCTTTTGTTCATTGTCACCTGGAGGTCCCCAATACCACAGCAATATCTCAATCACTACAAGATTACAATTGTACCAGCACAACTGAATGCAAACAATAATATCATTACAAATGATGTTTCAGTTATTCTTAGATTAAACAATCAAACTTTGTACAATATAACAGTTGGTGCTACTATCTGTTCTAATTTGATTCTCAGCAGGATATTTACAGCAGGTATCTTCTGAATTAATTTTTTATACAAACTTGTATTACATAGCACCCATGTATACAGGAAAGTGTCCTTTTTTCATGATCGACTCTGCTGAAATAAGCTACAATGTCTCTGTTGATGGAACTGTTATAGCGAATATTACTTGTTTAGATGGTAAAACAATTATTACTCACTGTACAGATAATATCTGGAATAATATTACAAGAAACATGTGTGAAAAAGTACCTGAAAATGGTAAATTTGAAAGATTAATCATACTTACATATTAAATTAAAATTATTGATTAGGTATGACAATAATGAATGATGTCTCCCTCGTTTCTCTGGATATCCAGGTATTGAAAAATTCCTTCTTGTGTGATGTGTTAAAATGGCTTCGTGGTAATATTACAAACATATAAATAATAAGTATTTCTTTAATTTTATAAGCAAGTGCTTAAAAATTTAAATTTAAGCATGCAGAATACTGTAATTATTTCACTTCACAATTATTGTCCGCAGACTATGTTTACTCATTAGATGTATTCCATCTATTTCACAGACTTCTTAAAAAATACTATAGGATATACTTTTTTTTGCTATCTTAGTATACCACATTGCTATAAGATTTAATTTATAACTATTATTGAAAGATTGAATGTGACACCAGGCAATTATTATAAATTTTGAACTACATAATTTAAGCATTAGACAATCATTGATTTAAATGTTAAATTGACCATGTTGCATAAAAAATACAGTATGTTATAATCACTCATAATCAATATATTATTAATTACTACAAGTATGCTTTGATTAGCTAGCTCTTTGAATAATTAATTGCTCATTTCGAATGTTTTCAGTATGATCAATCCTTTAAAATGACATATCAGCTCCACGAAAGTAATATGTGAAGTCTGCACTTATAAAATGTATAATTATAATAATACACCTGTAACAATGACGCGGTGTGTGTGTATTCAAGAATAATTCATTAGCTCAAAGGTTGCCGAGTAGAGGTGGGAATCAGTTTAAAAAAAAGAAGGCTGAAAGTACAAAAAAAGAAGGCTGTAAGTTCACAATCGTGGTAGTAAGACTGAGATATTCAGAAGCAAGAGAGGTAGACAAGGAAAAGGGACTCCATGACTCAAAAAGAAACAGCTGAAGAAAGAAAAGGTGGGGGATAAGAAAAGGTGAGATAGTTCAGAAAAATTAAGAGAGCAGGAGATGGAAACTTACGTAACCTTAACCAATGGTAGAGAATAATAACTGAGCAAGATAATTTGTGCTACTAGATTCTTATTTTGAAATACTTCAATTTGCCACTATGTGATGGGGTATTTGTTAGAATTATAAATATCATTATTTTTTCATAAATAAATATTATAATGCTTTAGTAAATTTCTTATAATTATAAGTGATGTTTTGTGCTTAATATTGCAATATACCCTATTGTGCATGCTTAACCACAAAAAAATTGATGGATGTAAAGCAATACATCACAAATATATATTTGCTTAGCAGCAAAATTATTAAACTTTGCTGACTTTAATCATTGGTGTATATTGTAGAAGGTGGCAGTGAATTCCAACACACCTATCATTGCTGGGTTGTGTGTTGCTGCAGTAATGGTTATAGTGCTCACCAGTACTATATCATTCATATTTGGTTACTTCCTTCATCTCAAGTGCAAGACTAAAGAATTGAAATATCAGTCATCTAATCAAAATCAACTATATGAGGAGATACACCCAGCAAATACGAAAGATGGAATTCATCTTACAGAAAATTCAGCTTATGGAAGAGTACCAAAATAATTTGGATATTATTTACTAATTTTTAAACAAAAAAATAGTATGTGGTAGTAAAAATTATACATCTTCAGTTATGTCCAACAATTTAAATATATGATGTATTCTCGTAATAAATGACTAGAACTATGATCCTTTGATGACTAGTTCCTTCTACTGAAAAAAAAATTACTTACAACGCTAAAAGAACCATCCAGAATAGCTCACTATTCTTTCTATTCCATTCACAGCTCACTATTCGTTCTATTCGATCCCCGCAACGTTTAAACTGAGTTCCCAAACATACACATAAATAGGAGAATAATTAAGTCTAGTTCTTATCAGTGCTGGGTGTGCACCATAATACGTGTTTATTACCGATGACTACTCACGATAGTAATTATCTAGCAAAACTATTCTTTAATATTTACGAACAGGAGTTCCTATGGACCAATTAAAAAATCAGAGTTTATTTTCAGGGTTAACATAAATTCTCGGCCTTTGGGAGCCTTCTAGTGTTGAATTAAAAGAACAAGTAAGGTGAATGTGACATATATATATACTACCTGACATAGATCAAAGGAGACACAGGACAAAGAAAAGGCGTCAGAAAGTTATTTAACAGCTTCTGTGTGACACAGAACAGAGGATATAAAGAACCAAGGAGACAAAGAAGAGGTAATTTAACAATTTCTAGGTGACGATGAGGTTTTTGCTGAAACATGAATAGTGCATAGTGTCCAACCAGGATGTGACTTATAATATTTCTAGGAAGGAGGATAAAAGAGAAGGATGTATGAGAAGAGAGTGGGGAAGTGAGAACAATTATAAACTGAAAATTTTAACATGGTTCGCACACTGTGTAGGTCACAGGCGAGGGGCTGCGGAGGCCTGAGAGTACCCTCACCTGTGACCACTCCTGAGATAGGTCAGGGGCACTATGCTTGGTGAGGAGTGCACAAAGCTTCAAGGAAAGAGGGAGAGGGAATGAATGTGAGAGGGTTCTCAGTGTTAACTATTACTTGTTAATTGCGTCTAGCCTTCTCCTGAGGTGGTACCGGTCGTCTGAGGGGGTTTGCACCAAGTCTGCCATAGAAGCGGGTCTTCCTCTTGTCACCAGAGGGCGGAAGGGTAGTTCAGAATCTACTAGGATATTGTTAATCTCAATAGTCTTGCTGGATAGTTGGTGTGACGAACCAATAAGACAGTAGTACGATCTGGGAGGGACTTGTTATGGACGTGCTCAATATGTCTCTTTCTATTGGAGTACTTGATGGATGAAATGACGATGAAGAAGCTGCCTGGGATATCCTCTCTCGAAAAATCAATTATCCAACTCTTCTATGACCAAGGCAAAGATTTCTGGGTAGGAGCTGCAGTTCAGAGATCTTATGACCTTGCCTTTAATCACCCCTAGTATGACTGGTCGATGATGGGCTGACAAAAATTGTAGATATGAGTGTTGATCCGTCACCTTTGAATAAGGTCTGATGTCCAGGGTTCGTGTGGCTCTTTATCTGGGGTCTTTGAATAGGGTGATATGTCCAGGAAGTTTATGAAGTCCTGGGAGTGGGAGGAGGTAAACTTTATAGTTGAATTTTGGCACTTCACATGTTGGAAAGAAATTTCAACTCTGCAGGCGTATCTTCCATCAGTATGAGTATGTCATATCGAAGCCATATTAGATGTTGGGTTCCTGTAGTGCATCACACTCTACTTTGCCCATGAATATATTTGCCAGTGTGGGTGCCTGGCGTGCCATGTGGCCACACCTCGAATCTGTTTATAGTTATTGGCACACTCAGGTGTTGCCCTTGAGGATGTGAAGAAGGAGTTCCCTCCACATAGCTTTGAGTTGTAGCCTTGAGTGCTGGGAGGATCTTAGGGTCTCTCCCAAGCCATGTACCCTTGATATCTAATATAGTCATGGTCAGTGTCTGTCTTTTCTTTCTCGGGATTCAAAGGATCTCTATGATGTGTATCACATGTGTGGAGGAAGAAACCAGGTGACTGAGTGCAGATAGTCTTGGATGATATTGTTCATGAGTTGGC
>WLWI01005654.1_pt1 | contig 10397 bp, 10 predicted proteins | sample 6701501 | NCBI WGS metagenome assembly WLWI01 (sample SAMN12718690, study PRJNA515312) | sponge metagenome | isolation source: marine sponge | host: Mycale hentscheli | place: New Zealand: South Island, Marlborough, Capsize Point | collected 2014-11-01
TGTGCTGTTGAGTTCGCTCTTGCCAGTCTTTATTTTATATTGTTTCATATACACACCTGTTGGGGTGGGGTTGTTTGTTTGAATACGGGTATCCTCCCCGCTTTAGCCCAACAGGTAATGAAAAATCATCAGATTTTATCTGACGGATTCAGGTCCTAGATCATTTTTTGTCTTACTATTAAAGGCTCTTTCAAAAATCTTCCTGAACACCCTTTTTATTCTGAAAAGATCGATACAAAAAAAACGTAGAAATCTTCTTCCTATTCTAGCGAATGCGTGTTTGTCGCAGTCTTGCAGAATAATGCTAAATTTTTTTATTATTAGTGCGCTGGGATCCTCTATTCAAATAAGTCATCTGTTGCTTATTATTCCTCTTTTGGGTGTTATATCTGCGTTGCCTCTTTCTATAGGAGGCCTAGGCATACGCGAAATAGCGAGTTATAATCTCATCCAGCATTTGGGTGTGGATATCAATATGTTTACGCTTGTGAGCGTTATGGGATACATGATCGTTGTGTTGGTCAATACGCTTGGTTTAATCCCGCTCCTTTTAGACAAAGATAAGCCGGAGAAACCTTTGTAACTATTTAAAAGGGCGCCACTCCATCCTTCAAAAAAGAAACCGTGGATGAAGAAAATACTTGGATCCGTAAGTTAAAGGTGGGATTTCTGAACGAATCATTTGGGCCAAAAGGAACCCCTAAAAAGCCTCGATGTACCCTGCGGGTGCACCTCCGTTTTTTGCCTCCAAAGCATTCACACAGAAATCCCACCTTTAACTCACGGATCCAAGAAATACATAAACCTTGAAAAAAAGTCTATGAATACACAAAAAGAGAGTTGCATGCTCTGAGAATTTTATCCATTATGGCAAGAATAAGGAGAAACAATATGCGTACTTATCAATCATTTAGTCTGTCTTTATTATTCTTTTTTCCCTGCGCTCTTAGCACATTCACCAACGAAACCTCGCGCGTGAATGATGGAGGCGGAGGGATCTCGGGTAATAGCCAATATATAGCTCTAGCCGCTATAGGCCAAGGAACCCCGGTTGGATTCTCGGCTAATGCCACCTATTTGAACCATGGAAGATTTTTACATAGCGAGACCCTGCAACCTTCCTCCCCCGATACCGATACCGGTGGCGACAGCGATGGCGATGGTATCTCCGACTGGGAGGAACTGACCGGGTCGGCCTTTGACCCGATTACCCCTACGTCCGCGTTTAGTGATGATAGCGATGGCGATAGCATGAGTGACGGTGATGAATTATCTGCCGGCACAAACCCCACTGATCCCAGGAGTCTTTTTCAGATCCGCTCTATAGCTGAGGCAAACGGGCAACAGATTCTCCAATGGTCGGCGCGGGCCACGAAACAGTACGAGGTTCTGATGGCTTCTTTTAAGTACGAACAGCACGGTTACTGGAACCATGACTGCATCGGATGGAACCGGGATCTGGCAAGAGACGACCAACACGGGTGGAAGCAACCAGCAATTCTATTCGATCCGTGTAAAACCATGAATCTCTTGTAAAACGACGCGGTTTTCCGGCGTTAAACGAGCAGCAAGCTGTGCTCGAAAAGTAGAAAGAGATGAGGACAGTTAGGGCCTATATGCCTTATCCTAATAGGCGTTATTCCGGTCTCCGCTGATCTTCCTCATCTGATCAACTCAAGGTCGTTTACTCGATACTAACGGCATGCCCGTTAATGGGAATGTTACCGTTCCAAGGCAACACGGATGTAAACTTAACCATTGCGGCGGGTGTGTCATCTACTTTTGATATAAATTAGGTAAGTGGACGAACAACCATGAAATCATCCAACGTGGGACCCTTTCTTGATGTCTTCGATAGTGGAAATGGGTCAGGAAGAACTGTATCTAATGAAGATAGTTTAGATCATGATTTTCGGATTTAGGGGAGGAATGAGCCCTAATCTACTTTTGGTTGATTTAAATTTCTGTTTGGCTTTTTCTGAGCGGTGAGCTGGGCCAACAACATCGGCTCGGTCTTTCTGGGGAAAGTCATTTTCCTCGTCGTCAAAAAGAACAGGGCTCAGAAGTCGACGCATTTTCCCACTCCACATGCCTAATCCCTGGACAATGTAATTTGATCCATTGAAGTAGCTCGATCCATTCATTTTAAATCTGCTGTGCATGAATTGTGAGGAATTTATTGGAAAACTTCGCCCTAAAAAAGTCTTTTCGAGTGGCACCGTAGAGGGATTCAACCGAAAAATAAATCTGGTAACGAGAAAATCCTATGGATTTAAGAGCTTTGATGTGCTCAAAATAGCCTTGTTTAATACAATGGGTCAGCTTCCTGAGCCAGAGATGGCCCACCGATTTTTTTTAAAGAGGCATAAAAATTTACTTTTATCATATACCTGGATCCGTCAGTTAAACGTGGGATTTCTGTGCGAATGCTTTTTTGTAATTCCTTTTGGCCCAAATGGTTCGTGCAGAAAACCGCGTTTAACTGACGGATCCAGGATATAGTTCCATAAACTTTTTCACTTAAAAAAGGGTTTGATCTAATTTAGAAAAATTTGACTATGGGTTTTCCGCGCTGAGTGATTCGTGGGAGAAAAGTCTTTATAAAAAAACAAAGAAATGACAGATCGTAAACCATCTCAAACACATGAAAAGAATCAGATTTCTGCGTGTGTTATTACACATAACGAAGAAGCAAAGATTCGCCGTTGTCTTGAAAGCCTGACATGGTGCGATGAAATTGTTGCTGTGGATAGTTTTAGCACGGATCGCACGCTAGCAATTTGCCGTGAATATACCGATCGCGTTTATCAACATGAATGGCGTGGATATATTGGACAACGAAATTTAATTCGTGAAATGGCTTCTTGCCCTTGGGTTCTTTTAATGGACGCCGATGAGGTTCTCTCCCCGGAACTGCGCCAAGAGATTAAACAAGAATTTGAAGGGAATGTGGGGGCATATATTGGGTACCAATTCCCTCGACAAGTTTATTATTTGGGGAAATGGATTAAACATGGAGAGTGGTATCCAGATATTAAATTGCGGCTGTTTAAAAAAGAATTAGGCTATAGTTGTGGTCAAGAACCTCATGATTACGTGGTCGTTGATGGCCCCATTAAAACGTTTCGAAGCCCCTTATGGCATTACACCTACGATGATATAACTGATCATCTCGAAACCATGAATCGTTTTTCAACGATCTCAGCTCGCGCTAAATTTGAGGATGGTTCGCGATTTAAATGGGGCAATTTTCTGGTGCGCCCTGTTTGGCGTTTTATAAAAGGAATGATTCTTAAAGGGGGCCTATTAGATGGTCAACGTGGGTTTTTAATTGCGGCTATTAATTTTTTTGGAGTCAGTATGAAATATGCGAAGTTATGGGAAATAGAATTAAAACAAAAACAACTCTCAAATAAAGAAGACAACACACGAGTCTCTTGCAAAACGAATTGAATTCCTCAAAAATCGTGCATTCTGTAGGCGTCGTAGGAGGCTTTACCGCCTTAAGTCGTGGACTGGGACTGGTACGCGACATTTTTATGGCCGCCTTTTTCGGAACCTCCATGCATATGTCTGCTTTTGTTGTCGCGTTTACAATTCCAAATCTATTTCGCCGCTTTTTTGGGGAGGGGGCTTTATCTTCATCTTTTATTCCTGTTTTTGTTGAGAGCCGTAAAAACGAAGGAGATCAACGCGCATGGGCATTTGCCCAAAAAATAACTACGTTTACAACCGTTACGTTGTCCGCCATTGTCTTCATCGGTATAGTTATTATAACTATCGTGTTGGCAACAGATCTTGATGAGAAAACAGCTCTAACGTTTTCCCTTTTACGTATCATGTTGCCGTACATGGTGTTTATCTGTCTGGTGGCCCTTGCCATGGGAATGCTTAATTCACACCATCATTTTGCCACATCTGCTATCACTCCGTGTGTCTTAAACCTTTTTTGGATTTCTACTATTTTATTTATTTGCCCGCATGTAGGGTCATCTATGGACCTTCAAATTCGTGCGGTGGCATGGGGGATTTTAGCGGCGGGAATCTTTCAGCTAGGGATGCAGGTCCCTGTGCTCTATCGATTTGGGTATCGGCATCGGTGGTCATTTGATTTTAAAGATCAACGAGTCAGACAAATGCTTGCCTTGATGGGGCCAGCCGCGATGGGGATGGCCGTAACCCAAATCAATGTTTTGATCGACAGGCTTTTGGCCGCTTGGATCGGCGATTGGGCCCCCGCTGCATTGTTCTATAGTGAACGGCTTGTTTATTTACCCTTGGGTCTTTTTACAACAGCCTTTAGCACCGTGCTCTTGCCTGTTTTTTCCAGGCAGGTTATTTCAGGGAAAAAAGAAGCCTTTGTGCAAACGTTTAGTCATGGACTCCGAAATCTTCTTTTTATCATGATTCCTGCTGCCATAGGTTTGTTCGTGCTGGCTAGACCGATCGTTGAAATGATCTTTCAAGGTTTTGAATTTACAGAACGTTCTGCTGAACTGACAGCCGTAGCATTGCGGTTTTATGCGCCCGGTTTAGTGGTCTTCAGTCTTTCGAAAATACTTGTAACAGCCTTTTACGCACAAAAAGATATGTGCACGCCTGTGAAGATTGGCATGATAACCGTAGGCGTAAACATTGTGCTAAACCTTCTTTTTATCATCATATTACCTCTACCTCTTAAACATGCGGGCATTGCCTTCGCAACCGTCTTAGCAGAGGCCGGATATGCGATGGCTCTTTGTATGATCATGGTTCGCCGTGGTTTTTCGCCTGGGTGGGGATCTGTTGGAAAGACATGTATACGGTGTTTAACCGGTGCTTTCTTGATGGGATGGCTTGCTGTTGTCTTGAACAAAACTCTTTTTGATATCTGCCTTGCACAAAATATGGTTTGGAAAATGGCCCAAATCATTTCTGTGGTGGGTTCTATTATGATGGCCATCCTCTTTTATCTGTTCTTTTCAATGCTTATACGGAGTGCTGACCTTAAAAGCATCTGGGTGACTATTCGGCCCACTAAAGAAATCTCAAAAAGTAACTAGTCGTATAAAGTGTCAGCTCGTTACTTCGCGTTCTTCTTTCGACTTTTCTCCTCCATATAAAGATCTTCTCCTTCTGATTTGGCAATGATGGCAGCGCCACACGTGTCGCTCAAGACATTTACGGAGGTCCGACACATATCTAAAATGCGGTCGACAACAAGAACAATACCAACCGCCTCTACCGGCAACCCTACGGCTCCAAGAATGATGGCAATAGCGACGAGACTTGCAGAAGGGATTCCTGCTACCCCTACAGAAGTAAGTAATGCTAAGAGGACAACCGTAAGCTGTGTAGCCAGACTGATGGTTGATCCTAAAACACCATAAAATTGAGCGATGAAGATTACGACTACGCATTCGTAGAGAGCGGTTCCATCCATATTGACCGTAGCTCCTAACGGGAGGGTGAAGCTTGAAATGCGTTTTGGGACACCCACTTCTTTTTCGACAGCTTCCAATGTCACGGGTAGTGTAGATGCAGAGGAGGCCGTAGAAAAAGCGGTTAACAGGGCTGGGGCCGTTGCCCGATAATGTTTTGAAGGAGACAATCTAAACAGCTTTAAAAGGAGGGGGAGTGTAACAAAGGAATGGATGCCTAAAGCGAGTAAGACCGTTATAAAAAATAGGAGTAAAGGACGCACAGCGCTTATACCCGTTTCAATGATGACAGGACTAATGAGGGCAAACACACCGATCGGTGCAAATTTGATAATAAAATCTGTAAGCAAGGTAACAACCCTAAGAATGCTTTCCCAAAACTCTTTTTGTATATTCTGGTATCGCTCGGGTAATCGAGAAATAAAAAAGCCGAAGAGGAGGCTAAAAAAGATGACCCCCAGCAACTGTCCATTGTTGGTTGCCGCATCTAGGACGTTGGGGGGTATCATCCGTATGAAGATGGACAGAAAATCGCGGCCGGTTTTGCCTTCCACTTTGTGGAGAAAGGTATCGGCATCTTGGGCTTGGTCAAGGATGGCTTCAGCCGTGTTTTTATCCACATGTCCGGGCTGAATGAGATTTACGATGAGTAATCCTGTAATGACAGCAATAAGCCCTGTCGACAGGTAATACGTGAGCGTTTTCAAGCCTAACCGCTTAAAATGCTTGTCAGCTCCTAGCCCCATCATACCGCAGATAATCGAGGGTACGATAAGGGGAACCACAATCATTTTAAGCGCATTAAAGAATAGTTGCCCAATAAATTTACAGCTAGCCATGAACGGAGCGGAAAATTGATCGGGTGTATGACCTGTGATATTGGCCCCGACATGTATAATCATTCCTGCCAATATGGCGAGGAATAAGGCTATTAAAATTTGCCAATGTATTTTTAGTTTCATAATTCTGATCATAGTCACCCCTCCGTTAATAACATTTTTCAAATCGTATAATATATAGAATATAGTAAGATTCGCATTCTTTTGCAATGGTAGAATTGTGAGTCTGCTTGACATTATCGTATTAATGAATACTCTTTTAGTTCATTTTTTTGTAAAAACTAAAAAAAGTGGGGAATCCCTCTCTTCTTCTTACATAAGGAAAAAAATATGCATAAAATTATTACTTTTTTGATCATAGGATTCATGGCAACAAATTTGAGTTACGGAGCTATGTTGAGTCAGGGCACCGGCGAGGTGTCTATCGATGGAATATTAGATTTCGATACGGCAAATGGATCGCTTTTTTCTATGCATGTGGGCAGTGGAAAATTCTTTTGGGACGGTATTGAAATAGGGCTGAAAGGTGGCTTTTCTATTGACGATCGCGTTGAATCGATTGGACTAGGAGTTTTTACTGAGTATGACTTTGATAACGGGACAGAGATGGTTCCTTTTGTGGGAATCTCTTTAGACTACGAATATGTCGAAATTAAAATAGCGCGTGTAGACGAAAGTAGTGGCGCTCTTGTTTTGGGCTTTAATGCCGGATTAAAGTACTTCCTTGTTGAAAATGTTGCATTGGCGGGGAAAGGCGAACTTCGGTTTGCAACCGATGATGTTTTTGCCGAAGATAATGGGGTTGGTGCAACAGATTTTCGATTTACGTTAGGGCTTCGATTTTTTTACTAGTGCCAGGAAAACTTCTGTAAAAATATCTCTGCCCACGACAAAAGGGTTGTCTCAAAATCTTCGGGGAAAATCCGTCGACGGAGTGACCGGCCTACAATTCGGGAGATAACTTAAACATCATCGCCTCTTATATCCAGTATCTTCAGCCACGGCTGATTCGCCTATGGCTGGAAGCATCCAGCATCGAGTGCAGCCTTTACATATTCCCGGCGCATCAACGCGATGTTTTTAATAGAAATTTCTTTGGGACAAACCGCCTCACATTCACCGTGATTAGAGCAGTAACCGAATCCTTCAACGTCCATTTGTTGAACCATACTGAGGGCTCTTCTTTTCCGTTCAGGCGCTCCTTGCGGCAAGTAGACGTACTGAGCAATTTTCGCGCTAGTAAACAAAGAAGCTGAAGCATTGGGACATGCCGCCACGCATGCTCCACAACCGATGCAGGTAGCCGCATCCATGGCTTTTTCCGCCACCTCTTTTGAAATCGGCATCGTATTTGCATCCGGTGCAGATCCCGTATGAACAGAAATGTATCCGCCCTTTTCCATGATTCGGTCAAAGGCACTTCGATCTACCACAAGATCTTTAATAACGGGAAATGCTTTGGCTCTAAACGGTTCTACGGTGATCGTGTCTCCGTCTCTAAACTGACGCATTCTTAATTCGCAGGATGTGCAAGCGCGTTTAGGGCCATGGGCTATTCCCGCAATCACTAAACCACAAGCGCCACAGATTCCTTCTCTACAGTCACTATCAAATTCTATAGGCGTTTCGCCCTTTTTCATCAAAGATTCATTTAAATGATCTAACATTTCAAGAAAGGACATATCTGGAGATACATCTTCGACCGTGTAAGGGACCATTTTCCCTGGTGCATCAGAGTTTTCTTGCCGCCACACGTTCAAATTTATCGTCATCGTTTTCATGGTAATCATTTTCCAAACAACCAATAACTAATACCCAATAACCATTCTTATTTATAACTCCGTTGACCTGGGGTTACGTTCTCAAAAACAAGTTTTTCTTTGTGTAAGACGGGCTTAGAAGAACCTGCGTATTCCCAAGCGGCTACATGTGAAAAAGTTTCATCGTCTCTTAATGCTTCTCCGTCTGGTGTTTGGTATTCTTCACGAAAATGTCCACCGCATGATTCATTTCGCTGCAAAGCATCTTGAGCCATTAACGCTGCTAATTCCAGAAAATCGGCTACACGTCCGGCCATCTCTAAATCTTTGTTCAACGTCGAGGCCCCTGGAATGTAAAGGTTTTGCCAATATTCTTCGCGGATCTCCTGGATATTCCCCATGGCTTTTTTGAGCCCTTTTTCCGTGCGCGACATTCCCACGTGATCCCACATAACACGCCCTAATTCCACATGATACTCTTTGGCACTCTTTTTGCCCTGAATCGATAAAAGTTTGTTTATATCGTTTTGTATTTCCGTAGCGCTTTGCTTAAACGATTCATGTGTTATGGATGCATCTGAAAAATTTTCATGGGCTAAATAATCGCCCAGGGTATAAGGAATAACAAAATAGCCATCCGCCAACCCTTGCATCAGGGCACTCGCCCCCAATCGATTGGCTCCATGGTCCGAGAAATTGGCTTCACCTATCACGTGAAGGCCAGGAATCGTGCTCATTAAATTATAGTCTACCCACAGGCCGCCCATGGTATAGTGGGGTGCAGGATAAATCTGCATCGGCACGGTATAGGGGTCATTGCCGGTTATTTCTTCATACATGGAAAATAAATTTCCATAGCGATCCCGAATGATCAGTTCTCCCATCCGTTTAATGGCATCGGCAAAGTCAAGATAGACCGCAAAACCTGTGGCACCGACACCGAGACCTTCATCGCATACTGATTTGGCGGCCCGCGAAGCAATGTCACGGGGCACTAAATTTCCAAACGCAGGGTATTTGCGCTCAAGATAATAGTCGCGTTCTTCTTGAGGTATTTGCTCAGGAGGACGCCCATCACCTGTTTTTTTGGGAACCCATACGCGTCCATCGTTACGAAGGCTTTCGCTCATAAGGGTTAACTTAGATTGATAACCTCCTGCTTGAGGTATGCAGGTTGGATGAATTTGTGTATAACACGGGTTCGCAAAAAACGCGCCGCGTTTATAACAGCGCCATATAGCTGTTGCATTCGAATTCACGGCATTTGTTGATAAATTAAAGACGGTCGAGTATCCTCCCGTTGCCAAAACTACGGCATGACCCACATACCGCTCCAGTTTTCCTGTAGTGAGATTGCGACAGATAATACCTCTTGCTTTTCCGTCGATGATGACCAGGTCTAGCATCTCGCGACGGGGGAAAAGGGTGACGCGTCCGCTATCCACTTGTCGCATAAGAGCGCTGTAGGCCCCGAGTAACAATTGTTGGCCCGTTTGCCCTCTCGCATAAAATGTGCGCGAAACCTGAGCGCCTCCAAAAGAGCGATTTGCGAGGGTCCCTCCGTATTCCCGGGCAAAGGGGACACCTTGCGCTACACATTGATCAATGATATTAACGCTTAGCTCAGCCAAACGATGGACATTGGCTTCTCGAGACCGAAAATCTCCGCCTTTAATCGTGTCATAAAAAAGGCGCCATTCACTATCTCCGTCATTTTGATAATTTTTAGCGGCATTAATACCGCCTTGAGCAGCTACGCTATGGGCTCGTCTTGGGGTATCCTGAATGCAAAAATTCAGAACGTTATAGCCTAATTCGGCGAGCGAAGCAGCGGCTGATCCTCCAGCTAATCCGGTTCCTACGACAAGGATCGTATATTTCTTTTTGTTTGCAGGCGCGACCAGCTTCATATGGGCTTTATAGGTCGACCATTTTGCTTCCAAGGACCCATCTGGGATCCGGGCATCTAATATTTTTTGAGCGTCCATCGTTTTGCCGGTTATTTTTTTATTGATGCATGCATAATTTTATGAACATTTTTACCTGTTACCGATTCTCCTCGAGGATGTTCATGCTCCATGCTCCGGGTTTTACTAAAAGAAAACAAGTATGAAAGATAATAGCACGTATGGCGTGGCGCCGTAAAGATTATACGTTATAAGGAGTATACCCTGCTCATCGCTGATATTTGTTTTGATCGCGGAATAGATCTCTGTTCTTATCATCGGGATTTCAAAGCGTTCAAAAATATGGTGGATTGTAAAATTAAATGCCGCAAAAAATGGACCTGAGAGCTTCTGTTCATGCGGCGATCTCCAAATCGAAACACTCCTGTGCGGGTTTGTATTCTAGGATCTTGCGAGGATAGTTGTTAATCC
>WLWI01005655.1_pt1 | contig 10396 bp, 7 predicted proteins | sample 6701501 | NCBI WGS metagenome assembly WLWI01 (sample SAMN12718690, study PRJNA515312) | sponge metagenome | isolation source: marine sponge | host: Mycale hentscheli | place: New Zealand: South Island, Marlborough, Capsize Point | collected 2014-11-01
GATAATTACAGTTCAAGATCAACATTATTGTGATGAAAGCGGAACAGCTTTGTTGTTTTTTTGTACTGTATATGGCCAAATAATAGCAACAAAAAGGCTGGGTTGATACAAGAATTCATACTGTTATTCATATTATTCATGTATTTGAGACATGTGCTACATAGTCATAGAGATACAAAACTACTTTTTATTATGGCATTTTAGTCTTACTTCAAATATCAATAGTGATGTATTTTATCACGTACTACACAGTTGATGATATTATAGGTACACAAGTGTACCGAAACATTGCACAACTTTATTATCACATGATTGAATCAGTTTATCCAATCTCACCTGTTGACTATAGCTTTAGTTTTTGGATTCCCTGAAACACTGAGAATTAATTATCATCCAAGTAGCAGTGTTTTCATGGACAGAATGATAGTTTGGATTGTATAACCATAGAATGACAAACTGCAACATGTTTGTGGGAGTGCTTGGTCTGTAATATATTTCTGCTTGTGAGGAACAACATGCTCCTCTCTTGGTTAGTTAGATTATGTGAAGTATTATTTCAAGTACACATAATCTAACTAACCAAGAGAGAGCATGGTGTTCCTCACAAACAGAAATATATTACAGACCAAACACTCCCACAAACATGTTTGCAATTTGTCATTCTATGGTTATACAATCCAGTAATAAAGTTTTAAACATGATTTTAATTTTTAAATGATGTTCAATCATTAAAAATTGGATTTTTTTTACAAATATTAAAGTCTCTAGCTAAGCCACTGGTAAAAGCACCTTCATCTGATGAATTGTACACAAAACATTGTACAAGATTAACATATTCTTAGTATAGACAGACCACATGCACAAAATGATTAACCACACCCATGTAATCATGACCACAACCTTTTCTGGCCATACACCCTGAAATTTCTATCTAAATTGCCCTGGTAAATGTTACACAGTAATAATAGGTATAGCTCTACAATTATTTTATTATAGCAACATGTTCAGCAGAGTAATACTTGCCATAAAATCGTTATATAGCTTATCTAAATTTAAAATTGAACAAAAACTTACTTTTCAGTGGAGGTTGCATTTATGTATATTATCTGCACTTATAATAAAGTTCTAGCTTAGCTTTATTATGCAAGGGAGAAATGTTATTACTCCAGAATATATGTGACAGGCTCTGGGAAAACCAGGAATTTCCGGCAAAAATTGAAATTGAGATATAGGCTCCAGAACTAAGTCATCTGGAAAATAATTTTCTTTCACCTAGTTTTGTTTTTTGCAGAATTAGTCTTAGTGACCCTTACTCTAAGTCTATGCCAAATTTCAAATGTCAAAACAACTTAAAAGACCTCAAGCGTGCTGTGGAAAGACAAGCTACTTTTTATTCTCTCTCGTTCTCGAGGTACAATAAACGGGGAATGGGTGGAGCTTCATAAAAAAACGGCATAGCTTTGAGACTATTGCATGCAATCTACAGCTTACCTCTGGCAGAAAGTTTACTACTACATCGAGTAGAGTAGCCAAGGATTCCGACAAGACAGGCTCCAGACGCTCTGAAAGCTAAAAAGAACTCTGCGCAAAACTTCGTTAGTTGCCGTTAAAAAGCGGCTGCACAATATCATTTTTTTTTTTTTTTTTTCAAAGAGACAAAAAGTTTATAAGTCAAATGTAAAAATAGAAAAACAGAAGGCAAATGTAGTCATTGATTTGTTAGCTGTGCTTCGTTGCTGACCAGGTCTATTTGGGTGGGGCATCAGATGGCGTGTCCTCGAGAAGAACGAGCCCCACGGATGCACTGGATAGCTGACCTCAAGAGAGAGAATGATAGTCTGCAGCGTAGCCAGTAGAGGGTTTGGCTGTACTTATGGTCCCACTTATCTGCTAGAAGGGATGCTAGCCTTTTGTAAAATGAAGTAGACTGCTTGGCCATTCCCCCTGTTGCAGAAAGGACAATTGGTGTGAACGATGCGTGTTCGACTTCAAGGATGCGCTGTTCATAGGCCCTCTTCTTTTCCTTTTCGTGTTTCCTGTAGCAGTTGTTGATGCTGGTGTTGCTGTTAGACGGGGCATGCGGGTTAAAAACCCTTACATCCAGGAATGTCTTCTCGTATCGGCCACCCCAGAAGCCGTTCACTGCGATGTCTAGTCTTGCTCCCTCATTTGAGTTAGAGGTTCTGTGAGACATGGTTTCGCCTGTCAAAGGTTGTAGATCAGGTTCTACCATGACATCATGGCATACCTCGGTTAGCAGGTTGGCAGTAGCGTCTCTTATCTCATTGTGACGGATTGAGGGGAAGCCACCACGAGGACACGACAGCACATGATGTACAGAAAAATTTTCTCCACAGACACAGTGGGTGGGGGTGCCAGGGGGAGGCCAACCATAATGAAGGGACAGGGCATCCACGAATGCGCCTTTGTGTAAGCTAAAGCCGAACTCCTCAATTGGGAGAGATGTCAACCAATTTGAGGAACCTTTCTCACTCGCAAGTGCCAGCACCTTCGCACCTGTTGGAGAGAGGCGTTGCTTCAGTTTTTCAGCTGCAAGTATGGATTGCTCCCGTCTCAGCTGCTTGATGGTTGACTTTTGGTTGATCTGGGCAGCAAGGCACTCGTACGAGTAATCCGTTTGTTTGTGTAATATCAGATCTTTCAGTGGCCCAGAAATTGCAGTTGATGCAGAGAACTCAAGGTCACACTGTCCAAGTGGATTGCATAAACCCAGGCCCCCCAATCGGGCAGGCAAAGCGAACATGTCTCTGTTGATGTCATTGGGTGGCGGTCTTCCTGTGACTGTTGGGATGAAAACAGTACGTATGATGTTCTCCAGTGGTTGAAAATGAATACTGATGTCTGGTAGTGTTCGAGAGAGATACGACCATTTGCTAGAGAAGCCATGGTTGAATGCTGCAAAGGCAGCATGTGGTTGTGTGACGGCTATCTCCGAGAGTAATCTCAGCTCACTGCACCATTGGTCCACCTTCTTGGAGAGGGAATGATTGATGTAGTCGGTGGTGCCTAGAGGAACACCCAGATGTGTATGTCCAACACTTGTAACATTGACATTGGAACCAGAGAAGGCAGTGATGGCTTCTGAGAGATGTGTGTCCTTGGTAACCAGCCATGTTTTGGCTGGGTTGGCATGGTAACCAAACAATGGGCCAGTGTTGGTAAGTTTGTCCCACCAGTTTCGGATGTTTGTGATAGAGCCTAAGGCAGAAGCATCATCAGCATACCATACTATTGTTTATTACCGCGCGTAATCCGCCGAACAAACAGAAGCTCTACTACTAGTCTTGCGAGCCGACCCTTTACCTTACGAGTAAGAAAATTATTTTCTTCCTCGTACGGTAAAGGGTCGGCTCGCCTGACTGCTCTACTAGTCTGGCGCGCGCAGCCCCTCCCCGCGGAAAATCTCGGGAGGGGCTGCGCGCGCCAGACTAACTGCTCTACTACTGTCTTCTCTTCTAGTCTACTGTGCAAAGGTGAGTGAGCCTGTCTGTAGTTCTATGTTGGTAGTGATAGGTTATCTTGTTACGGAAACAGCTTTTAGAAAGGGTAGGAAGTATTTCCTTATTTCGGGGTTGTTGCTCGTAGCCATTTTCGCTGTATTTTATTCCTTTTCTTTTAGCTTTGAGAATATTGGTGCTGCTGCTACCTGCTTATCTAGTGAGGTACCATGGAAGTAGGAATTATAAAGAAAAGATTAAGGTAAGTAAGTCTGTTGTTAATCCAAGCAGTAAGTGTTCATTAAAGTTTGTATACCTATGCACTTACAAGTATTTCTAGTGCATGCACGCACGTACGTACTATTATTTCTAATCTGTGCATGCACAAACTTGTATTTCTAGTGCGTGCATGCACGTACTGGTATTTCTAGTGCGTGCACGCAGGTACTGGCATTTCTGGTGCATGCACGTACGTACTGGTATTCTAGTGCGTTCACGCATGTACTGGTATTCTAGTGCGTTCTGGTATTCGAGTGTGTGCACGCACAAACTGGTATTTCTAGTGCGTGAACACACGCACTAGCAATACCACTGTACACACACTACTGTGTGCAATCACACACACTAGTATTACCACTGTGTGCACACACGGACTAGTAATACCACTGTACACGCACTAGTATTACCACTGTGTACACGCATACTAGTAATATCACTGTGTACACACACTAATAATACCATTGTGTACGTAAGCCCACGCAAGAACAAAAACAATTCCTAGACCTAACAAGAACAAAATAAAAAACTAAATATATATATCGCGGACTCATTAATAAGTCAGCTCCGCTCGCTTCGCTGAATTACCACTGTGTGCACACACATACTAGTAATATCACTGTGTACACGCACTAATAATACCACTGTGTACACACACGCACTAGAATTACCACTGTGTGCACACACTACACCACTGTGTGTACGCACTAGTATTACCACTGTGTGCACACACATACTAGTAATACCACACTGTACACACACTAGTATTACTACTGTGTGCACACACATACTAGTGATACCACTGTACACACACTAGTATTACCACTGTGCACACACATACTAGTAATATCACTGTACACGCATTAGTATTATCACTGTGTGCACGCACTAGTAATACCACTGTGTACACACACGCACTAGAATTACCGTGTGCACACAGTGTTTGTTCGTACTAGTGTTTGTTCGTAGTAGTGTTTGTTCGTACTGGGGTTTGTTCGTACTAGTGTTTGTTCGTTCTAGTGTTTGTTCATACTAGTGTTTGTTCGTACTAGTGTTTGTTCGTTCTAGTGTTTGTTCATTCTAGTGTGTGTTTGTTCTAGTGTTTGTTCGTACTAGTGTTAGTTCGTAATAGCTTTCTGCATCATTACTCCTTTTTCTCTGTTTCTTCTCTTTCGTGTTTTTCTACGGGATCAGCCTGTTATTGGGGTTCTTGCTGCTATACAAGGATATTCTAGCTTGAATCTTGATACTGTTGGCATAGTAGCTACAGGTAAGTTGCAATTATGATTAGTTAATAAGAACTTTAATAAAAAATTAGTTGCTCTACTTTTTCGGCTTCTTTTGGGTGGGGGTGAGGATGGTGGAGAGGGAGAAGGAGATGTGGATGGTAAAAGTGTGGAGTCATGGTTGTGAGGTGTCTGAGTATGAGGTGGAGGACAGACAATGTCTTTACATGCATCCGGGACAAAGTCCCGGATTTTATCGTGCAGGTACTTTTGCCTCTCCTGTGGCAGTCCTGGTGGCTCAATCACTTCGGGTAGCTGTTCGGGACGGGGCTTCCAGTCTTGGTGGTTCTTCGTGAGGAGGGTGAGCGTCTTCTCCTCAGCATCACATCGCATCTTCACAATCACTTTGCCTGGTGTACCTGAGGAGAAAATCAGGTGGTGGAATGACGTAGTGCCATCAAAGGCCCCCCTCTTGAAGTATGGCTGGAAGTGTTCTGGTGTTGAGGGGTCTGAAGCCTCGACGTCAGAGTCTGAGGGATCCAGTGGGTCATATAAGTTGAATTCATCCTCAAAAAGAGGAGGAATAGACTCGGAGACATCACTAGAACCTTTAAAATGTATTATTTTTTATATTTTATATTTTAAAATTAGTAAAAATGTAAGCCCTAGGCTGTTGCATGAAGATACCTTCTTCTGAGTAGCCAATAAAGTGGCCATCGAATTCTTCATCACCTAAAAAAGTAAAAGAGTTGTATGACTTATGAGTAATTTTGTTGATTGGGTACTAACAATCTGGGAGTTAGTCTTCACTTCCTGGAGCCATGAATTCGCTAATGAGCCCCTCTAAGGCTTCACCATCGGCTCCACCAGTCATGTCCAGGCCATCGCGGTGGCGGAGATTCAAAGCTCTGGCTAGATTCCAGGCTTCACCCGTGGTCTGTCTCTAGCTCTATCTAAACTGCACGTTCCTGAGCAGTATTTTCCCGCCTTCACGGTGCGGCATTTTGGCGTGAGTTTTACTTAGCAAAGATCCGGATCGTTCTGCAATAAGTTGATACGGTGACTTCTCGGGCTTATTCCTTCAGTTCCAGAGCGCGCCTGTCCTTCAAACTTGGTCAGTATCTATAAAAATAGGTTATCATTCCATAATATGCATTAAAAATATTTTGGTTAAAAAATTGACAGAAACCATCCAATTTGGTGCTTGCCGCGTTGTGCCCGATTTTCCTGTAGACGGTCACTACAAACGAAAAACAAACCTAGCCCCATAGTTTTACAAGCCCCATGCTATTGCAACTTGTTCTGCGTGGTAAAGTGTCTTGATTTAAGACTAACCCAGAGCATCAGGAATTTTCTCAGATATTCCATGCTTTTCCATCAGCATCTAATCTATATTTATAAACGTGTGGCTGAATCTTTACCTTAGATCAACTTGGTGAGTCCAGAAATCTCACAATACTGGATCTAAATTCTTAGGGTTATTATCAAATCTCTGTAGATGTTACTGATATTTCTAAGACGGCATTTTGTTCGTTTTTAATACTTTATTTGAGTATATACTAGAATACCCTTGGGATTGACTAGTACATTGGCATATTTTAAACATTGCAAGTGTAGAATAGATCCAACTGGAGTTATTCTATTGTTCTGCCATATGTTTGGTCAATTTCCTTTCTTAGCCATTCAGTCATTTAGTATCACTGTAATCACTTCAGCTGTTACATTTTAATTAAAGCTAGATTAGTTTTAACGTTTCAAAAGAGGTTCCATGATTCTCTGGTGGCAAACACTATAACACGGTAGCCTAAGCCACACCTGCTGTTTTCATTGCTAACCACACTATCTGTGGTTCCCGCATATAATTATAATGCATATAGTATTTAATGAACCGTTACAATGTGCTGAGTAGCACACTGGTATGGTAGCTAGCGATGATTAAAACTACAGATATAACATTTTTGTCAAAAATTGATCAAATCTTTAAAAAATTTTTTTGCAGCAGCCGATTTCTAGCTCAACCAAAATATTAACTTTCAAGCATCAACAAAAAAAAAAATAGAAGAACATAATTAAAAAAATTCTAGCTACAGCAGTTCATATAAAAGTCCTCCAATTACTGTCATAGGTTATAGTCTCTGATAAGTAATGACTACAGTTAATGTGAAAACAACCATCAGCAAAGAACCATTGAACAGTAGCCTCATTACTGCTGAAGTATATAAATAGTCCAAGAAAGTAAGGGTGCTATTTATACTCTCTAAAATGACCAGTTCTACTACTGTGGCAGTTTGCTCTTCACATCCGCTAACTCTAACTTCTTACGATTTCACCCACACCAATTGAATCGCAGTTAATTACTCGCTGACTCAGCAAGAACAAACTGCTCAATGTTAATCCACCAGACTCTTTTCCTGCGTAGCGATTGGTAAGTCCGGCTATCCGAGACTAAGAACCTAGCGCACGGTCAGACTGGTGATCACACTCACTACTATATGACATAGTAACCTCATCCAAGCTGCCATTATCCCATTCATTGTTTTCTTAGCTGCTCTGTAACTCATTTGTTTCCTCTATCATGTGTTGAAAAATCTTGATTATTATTATTATTGTAACATATAAGGTTACTCACTTTAATCAATCTTGGTTTATTGCTTTTTATGCTGTTTCAGTTTATGCACCCACTATTGTTTAATTTTTAAAGTTGTGTAGTAACAATCTCAAAAAAAATAAAAAAACCGTGAAATTAATTATTTTGATAATAGTCAGCACCAAGGTGGTCAACATGTGCTATATGAAGAATACAATCAACTAAGTCACTACAATCTTAACAATATGACAGGTACGCTAATAGTGAATTGTTGGAGAATGCATAGTGATGGATATTTAGAGAGTCTAGCTCCATGATTAGTGCATAGTGATGGATAATTAGAGAGTCCAGCTCCACGAAGTGCATAGTGATTGGTAATTAGAGAGTCTAGCTCCATGAGTAGTGCATAGTGATAAATAATTAGAGAGTCCAGCTCCACGAATAGTGCATAGTGATAGGTAATTAGAGAGTCCAGCTCCATGAGTAGTTCAGGAAAGAAAATAAAGTAGAAAATTTTTTAAGTCCTTTGAGGGTAACTGAAGTATTGCTTCTCTCCCTTTTGAACATCTGGTATCATTTTTACAGCTTTTCTTAGGTTACGCACCCAGCTACAAAATGGGAGTAACACAAAACACCTTATTATCTAAATATTATGTTAACACTAGATGTTAACTTGATATGCTACTAATAAACACCTTAACACCAATGACTGACACTTACGCTATATATTCTGCTCTTTCTTTTATTGTGAAGGTATAAATCATATCCTTTCTGCAGGAAGGATGACCCAGAGAAATAGTGTAAGAAGGAGGGTAAGTTTTTAGAGTACATCCAAATAATGGCATGGAACCAGTAGCCTTGACATCCTAAACCAGCAAATTAAAATATTTAGTGCCAAATTTTATTGATTGTATGATGAGTGACACATATGACATTAACATTTTGTTTGTGTTTATGAAATAGCATGAAGTAACTGAGAGCCATTTTTCTAAACTTAGGCATATTAACCACACCATAATACAAGTTATAGTAGCTAAATAATTGCTGAGTCAACAAATTTAAACCTGACGATATTGCTGTTTCTATGGCAACATCCTTGATACAACTCGATTTATAAAATTTATCGAATAGAAGATGAACAGGCTATAATAAAGGTTAAAGGAATGCATGTGAAAAATGTTACAGTACTCCTAGGTTATAATATGCCTACTTGATACTGCTCACTGACATTTTCAGGTGTAATCGATTGAAATAATTCTTAACTCCCATGTAATTTTTCATTATGATAAAAATATAAATATTCATACAGGAATATAGCATATATTTTATTTTAAAAGTATATTATGCAAGATTGATTGTATTTTTTGAACTGACCACGTCTTAATTTATATACATTTTCATTTAATAACTACATAATATTGAAACGTTCATAAAACCCTTTAGCTCTGGCACGTCTTTAATACTATTTTTTACTCACATTTCTTTTCTTGTACTTGTATAGTACATTATTGGTCGTTAGTTTGTACCATCTCTTTTTGGAAGATGAGGAATAAACATGACCAGCAATGACAATGCCATCATCATCATGACTGGATACCTACAGCAACACAAACACGTTGTAATGTTTTCTACTATGACTGAGATCAATTAATAAATTACATCATTATAGCTACTGATATACAAGAACATAATCCTGAAACATTTTGTACACATGTATACATAGATATTATCCCATGGCCCTTCCATTGCACTAATTAAGAGTGCCCGTCATATCTTTCCCATATAATATCATAAATTTTAATATTAATATTATTCTGATCGTTTTCAGTGGTAATTTAATGTAGGACAAAGAGCTGCTAAAAAATAAGTATGAATTCTTTTAATTATTATACTTACGTTTGGATCCCCCTTGTATATAATGACTTTCTCCGTTTGCTTGATGGCATCTTGCAGACACTTTGAAATAATTGGAATAATAATGATAATAAAAACAGCAACAGTAGTGATAGTAATAATAGAAAATAATAACAGTATCAATAAATATATTTATAATAATTATAATGATTACAATTATTGGGTATGCAGTGAATGTAAAACAAACATATTATTTCATAAATGTTATAAATTTGTTAAGCTAATGCCTAAATGGTCACCTGGATGCCATTTAAATACATTGTTCAATTTTTATTTGACAATTAACACTAGCATATTATGATAATCTTACTGAAATCCAAGTGAATTTTTCTTCATTGGAGCTGCAATAAACAGTAAAGAAGATAATACCTCAAAACATTGTTAATATTATTCAACCAGTAATTAATTCTGCACGAACAATGAGTGAGTTTATTTCTAATGATTTTAATGACTATATGATAATCCCATTCCTCAACTAACCTGGCCACAAGAGTGATGGATCCAGTTCTGGCAAAGACATCAAAAGAACGGGGAAATCGAGCTATTCGGAGTTGTTTTATCTACACATATACCACACAGTCACCACAAACATAATAATGAACAAGAGGCTCATACTGCACACATAATAAAAGTATTGCTAATTGATCTTGTGCTGCAGTTGTTTGGAGATGAATGCATTCTTGTGCATGTAATTGAAAGCCCTAGGCTTTTGTTGTGATTCACAATACAAGTGGATAAAAGGCTGTTATTAACCCTCAGCATGCATGCGCAAGAGTGTTATAGTAGTGTCATTGTCATTCATCCATTCACTCTGTCAACAGCAAATCTCAAAGATGGCAGACTTTTTATGCCTTGAGAGAAGAGGAAGTCCAACTAGATGCTTATTTCATCAACTGTCAATATTCCTGCTCTCCAAAAAGTGTGCCCTAAGTGTT
>WLWI01005656.1_pt1 | contig 10396 bp, 4 predicted proteins | sample 6701501 | NCBI WGS metagenome assembly WLWI01 (sample SAMN12718690, study PRJNA515312) | sponge metagenome | isolation source: marine sponge | host: Mycale hentscheli | place: New Zealand: South Island, Marlborough, Capsize Point | collected 2014-11-01
AAGAATATCACAAAGAAAACTTTTAAATAACGTGTATTGTTTTGTTGTTGTTGTTTTCCTTCAATTCAAGCAGTTGCAGAGAGTTGTTACTATGGCACTGAAATCCCTTTACCCTGTATGCTAAATTTAAAAACTGGACCTTATCAGTAGCTTCAGTGTTAAAAGTCAAAATCATTCCCATAAAAATAGTATAGTCTTTAGGCTCGCTCGCCATTTGTGCTCAAGCACACCACTAGTTTTAATAGCTCGAGTGTTAGTTGTTAAAATCAAATTTAATAATAGTGTAGTTTAAGGCTCGCTCGCCATTTGTGCTCAAGCACACCACTAGTTTTAGACTCGCTCGCCATTTGTGCTCAAGCACACCACTAGGTTATTTGTATATATGTTTGGACGTACGTATGTCATTTTGTACTTTGACCCTCGCGTTTTTGTGTTAGTTATGTGGTCGACCCCGTCCCAAATTGCACTAAACAGAATCCTCTGGTTTATCGATCAGTGAATTGTTTACCGTTTTGAATTCTATTGCGGGTGCAGTTAAAACTTGAAAACTTAAGGGACTTCCATTTCTATTAGATTAGTGGTGGTGGTAAGTCAATGCGCTCTTTGTCATGGTTATAAGCCGTGCGCAACAGTATTTACTTGAAAATACATTGTCCACTAGACTACCGTGAAGGTAAGTCTGTGCAGGTGCATGTCCAGCTGTGTCAAAGCGTTGTGTGTTACAACCACTACTTAGCTAAAGAATATCACAAAGAAAACTTTTAAATAATGTGTATTGTTTTGTTGTTGTTTTTTCCCCTTCAATTCAAGCAGTTGCAGAGAGTTGTTACTATGGCACTGAAATCTCTTTACCGTGTATGCGAAATTTAAAACTGGACCTTATTTTCAGTAGCTTCAGTGTTAGAAGTCAAAATCATTCATATAAAAATAGTATAGTCTTTAGGCTCGCTCGCCATTTGTGCTCAAGCACATCACTAGTTTATATATAATATGGACGTACGCATGTCATTTTGTACTTTGACCCTCCGTATTTTTGTGTTCGCTCCGCGTTCGACCCCGTCCCAAACTTCACTAAACAGAATCCTCAGGTATAGCGACCATTACCTGTATCGCCTTAGAAATTGAATTGTTTACTGCTTTGAATTGTTTTGCGGGTGCAGTTAAAACTCAAAAACTTATGGGAGCTCCATTTCTATTCGAGTTAGTGGCGGTGGTAAGTTAATACGCTATTTGTCACAGTTATAAGCCCTACTCAACAGTATTTACTTAAAAATTCATTGTCCACTAGACTTACCACGAAGGTAAGTCTTGCGTAGGTATGTTCAGTTGTGTGAAAGTATTGTGCGTTACAACTACTATTAAGAATATCACAAAGAAAAATTTAAATATGTAACATGATTTGATTTTGTTGCTTCTTTTTCAATTCGAACTGTTGCGGGAGCGGTTACTATGACATTGAATCCCCTTTATCGCATACGTAATTTAAAAACTCGACTTTATTTTAGTAGCTTGAATGCTAGTTGTTAAAATCAAATTTAACAATAGTGTAGTTTAAGGCTCGCTCGCCATTTGTGCTCAAGCACACCACTAGTATATACAGTAAGCGAAGTTTCGGATTTTGCATTGCTACTGTAATACAGGAGAGTAACACTTGCTATTGTTGTTTTTTTCTTCGTCAAAGCAACATTTCTGGAGCCTGTAAACAAAACTACAAAAAAACAACAACCTACAATAACACATTACATCAGATAACCGATTGGCATTTTTTTAGATGTTAGGGCCGGACCTCACAGGCTTAAATTTTTTACTGTCGGAAGCCCAAGATAGCTAGCAGGAGGCTTACGAAGTGTGAACCTACATGTACATTGTAGATAAAGCGACATGCTAGTCGAAGTTTTAGTCAGCCAACTTTATTGAAGTAGGTTAGAGTCTTGTATTAGATCCTTTTTTTGTGTGCCTACTGGACATAACATATACACTAGTGGTGTGCTTGAGCACAAATGGCGAGCGAGCTCCCTAGTTAGGCTACATAAAACTACAGTATTGTGATTATTTTTAACTCCATACATTCCGCGACTAAAATCGGTCCAGTAACAGGGTTTCAATGCCATAGTAACCACTCGCCAGAACTGTTCAACTTAAAAACCAATAAAAAAATCACTAGGCATTTCTGAGGAGTTACCGCACAGGTTTGAACCTAACTATTGACATTATGCTCACTGCAGCAGTAGCCGAAAAAGCGGTGTAAAGGCAGCTAATATTTATATTTGCTACTAAAACGTTTATGTTGTGCTTTTCTTTAGCTAAGCAGTAGCTGTAACGCACAACACTTTCACATATTCATGTACTGAACTTTGACTTACTACCTTCATGCTTAGACTATATTGGACAATGGATTTTCAGGTAAGGAACAACACTGTTGTGTAGGGTGTACAACTATGACAAACACCGCATGAACTCACCACCACCACCACTAATCTGAATAAAACATGAACTCTAGTAAGTTGGTTAAATTAATCTGCACTTGCAAAATAATTCAAAGTGGTAAACAATTCAATTTTCTTTAATGATGTAGGTAAAGATAGACAAATCAAAAGATTCTGTTTAGTGGAGTATTGGGACGAGATCGAACTCCTAGGAAACACAAGAATGTAAGGGTCAAAGTACAAAATGACATACAGTAGGAGTCAAAATTTTTTTCGAATTCCGTTCCATAGAACGGCCGTCACAAAATAAAAAAACGGGGGGAAAACGGTACGCCGTTTGTTGAAAAACGGCCGTTCCGTTTCGACTGCGTTACCGTTTTAATCTTTCTCGTTCACCGTATGTCTCGCTCAAAGAAATATAAAAAATCGTTTATCCAATAAAACGTTCCGATTTTTTGTTTACAGGCTCCAGAGGCGGAGCTTTTCGAGTTAAAAATTGAAGCCGTCCTATTCGAAGTTGTCTCGCAGATAATTGTCAGTTCGACCACCGCACAGTATCGATGTTTTCTCGTTGTTAGGGCCTTCTCGGGCTTAGAATTTTTACTACTGGAGGTCCATCAGTAGCTAACAGAAGATCTACGAAGTGCGGACCTCGTTATAGCTCTGTGCCCATCGGAACTTCAGTCTGAGTTTTATTGAAGCAAGTTAAAGTCTTATACGAGCTTTTTTTCACTATCCCCGTAGCGTTTAATGGTCAATACAAGGCCTTAGCTTGCTGATATAGCTATAGAAGAGTTTCTAGCTAGAAAATATCTGTGAATCGACGAAAATGCTTCGCCGTTTTTTTTTACCGTTTTAGTAAACGGTGTCGGCCGTTTAGTCAAAACGGTACGAAACGCAACGATAAAAACTACGGTTAAAAAACTACCGTTTTACGGCCGTACTACGGAACGGAATTCGAAACTTTTTTTTGACTCCTACTGTACGTACATCCAAACATATAAACAAACAAACATCCCGACTTTCAATTGTGTTACCGCTATAAGTGTCTCGCTTTTGCTCGCTCGCCAATACGTACGTATATTCTAAATTTTAACAGCAATAAAATGTACACTTGACCAATTTTCTCAACTGCTATACATATGTACATACAAACATACATACATACATAGGTGAGAGAGAGATAAAGGAGCTAGGTGTGAGATGTGCTAGCAGAGAGAGAGGCTGTCCATGGACTGGGACTATTGGAACACTAGACACACACCTAGCTACCTGTGAGTATCTTCTGATCACATGTCCCAACAAGTGTGAGGATGATAAAGATGGCGGACAGATACAACTCATGAGGAAAGACTTGGAGGAACACGTACAATCAAGATGTCTGAAGAGAGCCTTTGAATGTCCCCACTGTGGAGAGAAAGGAACATATGCTAGCATTATGGTAGAGCATGATAAAGTTTGTAAAAAGAAAATGGTGGCCTGTCCCAACCAGGGTAGCGGATGTCCATTATCTGTGGAACGAGGGAAGACCAAACAACACGTGAGTGTGTGTGAGTTCACTGAAGTAGCCTGTGCCTATGAGAGCCTTGGCTGTGGAGTGAGGATGATGAGGAAAGATGTGGAGAAACACAAGAGAGAAGCTAGAGAGAAGCACTTGGACTTAGCACTAGATACTGTCAGCTCACGTGAAGAACAACACAAGACACTGTTAGAAGGAGTGGTATTTGTATTCAAACTACCAGGATATGCCAGCAAGAAAGAGGAGGATGAGAGATTTTACTCGACACCATTTTATACTCACTCTGGGGGCTACAAATTCAGCATCAGAGTTGATGCTAATGGTAATGGTGATGGTGATGGCACACATGTGTCTGTATTCACTGAGATATCAGAAGGTCGCTATGACGACCAGCTACCATGGCCCTTCAAGGGAAGTGTCACATACCAACTATTAAACCAGTTGGCAGATGACAGACATCATCACATAGTGAACATATTTACTGACACTGCTGACATGCAGGTTGGTAGCTGTAGTGGTTGTCAACAATTTCTTCCTCACTCTTCTCTCTGCCATGACCCAGCCACCAACGTACAGTACCTCCTGGATGATACACTGTACTTCAGAGTGTCAGTGAAAGTGGACAACCACAAGCCATGGCTGGTCTGCACTGACAAAATTAACATGGACTCCATCAAAACAATAAACAACAACAAAACATTGAAGGATGGTGAACAATTCGTTTTCAAAGTAACTGGATACAGTGTAAGGAAATCTATTGCAGATGACTGCACTAGTGACACCTTCTATACTAGTCCTGGTGGGTACAACATGTGTATTAGGATATATCCAAATGGATCTGGTCGTGGTACTGGTACACATGTGTCAGTGTATGCCAAGCTATTAGAAGGTTCCTGTGATGCTAATCTGTCGTGGCCCTTCTTGGGAACTGTCACATTCACACTACTAAACCAGTTATCAGATGAGAACCATCACACTATGACAGTGGAGTTTGAAACTATTGATAATAGCCATGTTGGTCAATCTTTAGGCTATTCAACATTTCTCCTTCAATCTGCACTAGCCCACAATCCAGTCAAGAACACCCAGTACCTCATGAATGACACTCTGTACTTCAGAGTGTCTGTAAAGGAGACCACTCACAAGCCATGGCTGATGTGTACTGACATCAGTAAAACTTACTAAGCCACATATGACATTGATTTTCCGTCGCTAGAGACCATCTCTCATCCTCACATCCACAAGACTACAACCCAGACTTGATTGTTGAGTTTCCTAGTATTATAAATACACTCCCCAGATCATTTTTCCATGGTATTAGCACAAATTAGCTCTTATTTTTTGTGAAGAATTATTATTAGATTAAAATTACAATTTTCTAAAAAAAAAAAAAAAAAATCCATTTAAATTAAAAAACTGAAATTGTAGGTGTGACACTAGGCACTACTAGTCCATGTCAGTAAAGCAAAGAGATAAACTAACACATGTACAACAACCACAAGCATGCCTAATACTGCAACACAATTTGTGGGGGACGATCGTAACTCCGCCCTCCACGTAGCAACTAAATCGGGAGCTTGTCTGGTCAACCCTTTCCGAAGGACCAGGATCTTGCACACCCTCTGACGCAGGTAAATACATGTACCAGGCCTCAACCTCTGTCACCTAGGCAATTGAAGTCTCGGCACTAGCAACCCAAAGCGCACACTCCACCCCAAATACAGAGATGGTTCGGGAAATACGCAAGAACAACTTAGACAAATAATTGAACACTATATATAGTAAGGGTGATACACAAATACGAGTGGGTTTAATATGGGCGGAGTTCGATGTTCCCGAGAAAGTTCCTTCAGGCGGCGGCCTTTTCCAAATCGGGTGCGTAGTCCCGAACACAATTCATGCTTGATAGGTAATGTAGGTGTGGCATTGACTTTCAGAAACTAATGATTTGATTTTAATAGGATAAGCCCAAGATTTGCCAAAATTATTTGGAGCACACACACGCACTAGCAAATACAAATTCTCTTGCTGCCACTAAGTGGTCACCACACCTGGCAGTGCCAGGATGCCTGTGCACTACTGTAGGAGACAAAATAAAGTCCCGAATTCCATTTCGTAGGAACGGCCGTCACACAATTACGCCGTAGTTACTCTGTATTACGACGACGACACCGCTAATCCATAAAGTAAACGCGCAATTTTTGTGGTAAGATCCTTGCAGCTAACGGCGCATTAATTACTAGATAATTATATACGTGCCTCAGCAAGACATTTTTCCAGCGTGCCCGCTACAGTTGCTGCTTTGAACTGCTTCTTTCTTTTACTATTGCTCTCCGCTACTTGATTGTCGTCGTCGTTCCTTGACGGTTCGCCAGTCGTCGCCGGTTCTCCCACTGACTGCTCGCTAGCCGATGCCGATTCTCCCGTAGAATACTCGCTAGCCGATGCCGATTAGAATACTCGCTAGCCGGCAGTGTTTCTCCTTCTGACTGCTCGCTAGCCTACTCCAATTCATCGACAGAATACTTGCTAGCCGTCGTCGTTTCTCCTTCTGACTGCTCGCTAGCCTAAAATATAGAAACGGCTACAATAAGGGTCAAACTACGGGTGACGCCGTACGGAGTGGGTGGGGCGAATTATTGTTTACGCGTGTAATAAGCGTTAAGAGCGGTAGAGAGTGAGCATTTTTTTATGCCGTATTTCCGCTGTAACTCCGCCAATCGGCGACTTTAGAAAGTATACCGGGCGATTTTGAAATTACGTAGGAGCGATTTTTCAACGTATTTACAACTCCACTTTGGGAACTTTTTTTTACCCCTACTGTACATATGGGCTGCATACACAAAAACAAAAAAAAACAAAAAACTAGGAGGGGCAAAAACAACTTTCTTAGATTCTGGGAGAATCTGCATGTGTAAGAGACCCTTGTAGTGCTTAGAAACATAATATGCAAATTATGCTGATGTCATGTTGCAGGAGTCAAAAAGTAGTAATTTTTAGGGAGGGGGGCGGGGTGGGAATGCAGCCCTGTATATACATGTACATGTACTTGATTAGGAATAGTCAAATAAATAATTCTTCTGGTCTGAGAAATGACTTTGTAATAGCTACCTAAGTGTATAGTCGTGCGGATGTTTCACACCCTTGGGGTTCATTTTTTCTTCTTCTTATCATGTCCCTTGCGATTTTCACAAGTGACGCTTTTTAACATCCTCAGTGATTAATCATACAGTCACAATTCTTATCATGACTAAGCTACATATTATAATTAAAAGAGCAGAGGAAAATTCGCCAACTTACTTACATGGTTTTGGAAAGAGTAAATGGTGGTAGGAATTACTGGTCTGAATCTAACATAATTGGAAATTAGCAACTAATGATACAGCATGTAGGGGATGTGCTCACCAGAACTCAAACTCACATGAGCAGGGAATGAAAACAGAAAAAAAGCTCTTTATATTCACCTGACAGTGACTTGAAAAAGAAATCAGCACAAACATAAGATAAAGCTGCAGAAATATTATTTTAATAAAAGAGCAAAAGGTGTGAACCGTAGTAATTTCAAAGCTTTAATGCATTATAATACATGTAGTAAAATTAAAATGCTTCAAGATACAAAATCATTGGGCTAAAGTTATTCATTGTGCCTATAGTAACTGAGCAGCAAGTTGCACAAATGTATGAATATCTTTGCTAATTAAATTCATAATACGTAAGAATACACGATTGCTAGGTAACAAAAATGCACTGCACATGCAATTTTGACTCTCTACTGTATATCAGGACCACACCTGTGAGGCACTGTCAAATCTCTATTGTCGGCTGATACAAGAGATAGTTGCAGTAATGGCTTCAATAAAGCCCACCTATGACTTCATCATTCCACCTGACAACAACCTGGTGTGCAGTATTTGTCTGGAGGTTGCTAAGGACCCCAAGCAACATGAAGAGTGTGGCAAGTTGTTCTGCAGTGAGTGCATTAAGAAGAATGGGAGGAAACCGTGTCCTAATTGCCGAGCTGAAAATCCAAAGTATTTCAAAGATAAAAGAGGTGAGATTTAAATTGTTAGCTGATATTTTGCGAACAAGCCTACATATTATGTTAAAAGAATTTTAGTTGTACATGTATGTAGTACATACATATACAGTATGCATTGTAATGAAGTATCAGCTAGCCCTAGCCCTAGCCCGTATTGTAATAGCGCTGCTGGAATACAGGAGTAGTTAAACCCATTTTCACAGTATTTTTTTTTACCCATATGTTCTGCACGTTTCCGACTAAACCATAAAAACTTAAAGTTTGTGTCAAATTCAGTAACGATACTCTTCCATGGCAATATCAGAGCCTTGTGCTTGTATACCCTATAAAAGTAAACCAAAATCTAATTTCAATAATTTGCGCAAAAAATTTTCTTGTTCGAACAGCCAACATTGTTAATTAAAACTTAACCCAACATTTCGACTTCTTGCCGAAGTCCTCTTCAGGGGTCAACTGAGGTCGAACTCCCCGTGGTAATATAATAACACAATGTAAACAGCAATTCATCTTGCTGTTTACTTTGTGTTATTATTATTGTAATTATTTCTGCCGAGAACGGCTGAATCATTGAAAATCTACAGTAGAATGTCAGTTATCCGGACTTCAGTTATCCGGAAACGTAGGTCAACCAGACATCAAAATTTAAAGCCCACCTGCCACCACGTTTTGCTGTTATACTGTAGTGTACTAGAGAATGGCTACCAGCAAGAGGAAAAGAGTGGTGCTAAGCATTAAGGACAAGCTGGAAGTATGCTGCTTATCAAAAAAAAAGTTAGTTGGAGGCTGCTTTTAACCATAGCAGCAGCTGTATTAGTAAAACATGTACATTGGCTTACCCCCAATACTGACTTAGGTCAACCTCTCCAGATTGCTGCCACTTTTGGAGTTGGCAAATCCACTGTAGTATATGATATCATAAAAAATGAAGAGAAACTTAAAACCTTCCAGACTGAGGTAGAAGATGGTGACTGCATTAAGATGGATAACACAAGACAACACAAAAATAGTAGCTTCAGTTATCCGGAATATTCACTTATCCGGACACCCTCCGGTGGTCCCATTTAATTTGTTTTATAAAGAATGCTGACTTTCCATGGGCATACCACTCTCACTACCAGATTCTACTACTCACACTTCTCATAGACCATAGAAACAACCTTCGCATGATTAAAAAACGGGGAAAAAGGTACGCCGTTTGTTTAAAAAAATGGCTGTTCCGTTTGACTGCGTTACCGTTTTAATCTTTCTCGTTCATCGTATGTCTCGCTCAAAGAAATATAAAAAATCGTTTATCCAATAAAATGTTCCGATTTTTTGAAGCCGTCCTATTCGAAGTTGTCTTGCGGAGAATTGTTAGTTCGACCACTGTACAGTATTGAAGTTTTCTCGCTGTTAGGGCCTTCTCGGGCTTAGATTTTTTACTGCTGGAGGTCCATCAGTAGCTAACAGAAGATCTACGAAGTGTGGACCTCATTACAGCTCTGTGCCCATCGGAACTTCGGTCTGCAGCTTTATTGAAGCAAGTTAAATTTTTGTACGATCTTTTTTGCACAATCCCCGTAGCGTTTAATGGTCGATACAAGGCCCTAGCTTGCTGATATAGCTATGGAAGAGTTTCTAGCTAGAAAATATCTGTGAATCGACGGAAAAGCTTAACTGTTTATTACCATTTTAGTAAACGGTGTTGGCCGTTTAGTCCAAACGGTACGGAACGCAACGATAAAACCATGGTAAAAAAACTATCGTTTTACGGCCGTACTATGGAATGGAATTCGAAACTTTTTTTATCTCCTACTGTAGATCTCGAGTAGTAAAAATCTCGGCCAGTGGTGGCCTTTACATTAAGAAAACATTGGTACCATGCGACAATCATACTTAGAACTATTAGAAAACTGCTAATGGATGATGGCTTAAAAACAACAACAAAAACAACAAACAACCAAACAAACAAAAAACACTAAAACTATATCAGATAATAAATGAGGGAGGCTATAGCGAATGCGGAAGATCGCAATGGTAACATGGTCAACTGAAATCACTATATTTTACTAATTATGGCACCATTTTACACCCCTTTTGGTTTTATAATGCCACAATCATTCCACAAAACAGAATTTGAATGTTATTATGGAATTTACTGTTATATATAATGTGTGTGTGTGTACAAATTATATTCTGTAATATAACTGCTATGAAAATACATGTATACTCTTGATTGACTTTCTCATTATACCCTCAATACTATTATGTTAAGGGTGGCCGCACACCGCCTACGCAATTTTTTATTGATGGTTGCTATGCACGATTACTACTATTGTATACTTACAGGGGCTTCTCCACTACAACACAAGGACAAAGTACCTGCCGAAGGAGCCGCTCACTAATTTTAGAGCGAATCTGGAGGAAATATCG
>WLWI01005658.1_pt1 | contig 10391 bp, 3 predicted proteins | sample 6701501 | NCBI WGS metagenome assembly WLWI01 (sample SAMN12718690, study PRJNA515312) | sponge metagenome | isolation source: marine sponge | host: Mycale hentscheli | place: New Zealand: South Island, Marlborough, Capsize Point | collected 2014-11-01
GGCATGATGGCATTTTATTGAAAAGCATTTGAATAATACTTTTTACCCTTACTAGTGGTGGAAGATTCTCCTCTAGCAATGTGTCTATCAGTTTTGACTCTACTTTTGTGAGCTGAATAGTAGATTGCTTACTGATAATATCAGAACAGTTCCGTAATGGAGGCAAAGATACTTGATGCTCCAGATTGACTTTGTGATAAGCACGTTCTTTATCAAAAGAATACCTCACACGCCGGGTTGTAACAGTTACCAGAGTATCCTTGATCTCCAATTTTTCCTGGCAAGTAGGATAATTAAAATTCACTGTCACAGCAGTAGAAGATCCATGCATTATTTGTATTTGTAGAGGTGATAATCGTTCCACATGGACTACATCTGTATTGCCAGTGGATGTACAAGACAGAACTGTTCTGGTCTCATTTCCATTGCAGGAATGAGATTCAAGGGCAATAGGAACATTCTCTTTTGCTGAAAGGTTAGATAAGACCACAAGCTTGGGTTTAAAAAAATGGAATTTTCTTAAAGATAATTTGCCACTTAAAGATGGGATTTCAATCATATCTGAACCATCTTGCTTTAATACGGACAAAGCTATTTTGTATTTATAACTTTTATGGACCAGATATAAAGGAATAAAAAAGTCAAGATGGAGTTTCTCTTTGGTTAAAGTAAAATCAAAGGAGTCAAATAAGTGAACATCTTCACCAGCCAAAGATAAGTGTAAAAGATCATTAATGCTAACTTGTGAACTATCTTTGTAAAAGAATACATAAAATATGGGCTTAATTCCAAAAGGTGGTAAAAACGCTGTAGAAACACTTACTGAAAACAAGCCTATGACATCTTCAACTGGCACCTGGTTACACAGAGGACACTCTTCATCAGAGACAGTAAGATGCATGTGAATTTTATGAAGGAAAAGATGCGTTTGCAAACTAAGCAGATATGGATATGCTACCTCTCTCAATTTAGAACACAATGAATCCCAAAACTTGGGCGTAGATAAGTTATCTTCTTCAAGATTGGCAATGAAATATTTCAACATCACAAGAGTTGTTTCAATTGTGTTGAACGTCACAATCTGGGTTGCGGAACTAGGATTCAAAGCTGAATATGCACAAGAAGCCATCATATTTACTATAGCTTCTGTTATATTACCTGATTGCACACACGGTAATAGTTTCAAAATCAAAGAATGTCCCTCAGGCAATTTTTCCCAGAGTAATTTGCGAACATTTGGAAGGTTGGGCTCTTGATTTGCAAAGTCAGGAGGAACTGGACGCGCTTGAACTAAGCTGGAACATTTAGCTCCTTCATGATTGATACAACGAATGCCTAGAATGACAGGAAACAGTGAACTATCGAATCCAAAACATTTCTTAAGCAATTCTTCAACAGTAGAAGACCAGTTTTTCAATTTCATGCAAGTAGTAAAGAGAATGCCATCTTTATTTAGCAGTGGTAGACAGCTCAATACCAAATTGGGCAATCCAACATGGTCCATGAGATTAGACGTGTAAATGGCAGAATACATCATGTGGTCTACTTTCACGATACTATCAGAATGTTCAAAAGCTTCATGACAAAAGACTAAGGCATCTTGGATGGACAGGATGAATTCAATATCCTCTGAATGATCATTTAGTGTTCTGGAGACTGACTGAACCCACAGTATAAACTGCTGCACACTGTTAGCCAGAAAAGGCTTGTTTCGAAAATGCCGAGAAGACACAAGTGTGTCTGAAGGATTGAGGGAACCCGAGTCTATATTGCTAGAAGAAAGCTCAAAACTTTGCTGATAAGCTCTAAACGGTATGCAACCATAGTGTAAAGCATAGGGTCGTTTAGAATCTTCATACAGTGTCTGATTTATGCTAGTTTGTTGTGGTGTATTCAAACCAAGAACAGACTCCGCATAGCAATTGCCAGAGGATATGTAGGAATTAACTTCTGAGACCTGCAATTTAAGAAGATGAGGGCTTACTTCTTTACCATACACAAAGGTAACAACTCGTGCAAGGTTGAGACAAAAGAGGTCCATACTGTTTATCTTTTTTTTTAACAGTTGAGCACGAGAATTTCGCATCATTTCTATGCATCTACCCCTTGTGTCCATATTAAGCCAATCTTTCCACACCTCAGCTATACTCAAAAGAGAAGAAGCAGAATCAAAATGAACTAAAGGCTTTAAGATATTATCATCTGAATTCCAAAGTTCTAGAGAAGAGGAATAATTCAGAAGGTATTTTAAAGAACCCATCAGCAATGCTGCATGAGCATCACTCAGTTCATGGCAGTACCAAATAGCCCACATTGCACTCAACCAACTCTTTCTAGAGCTACTCTCCTTTGGAAGCTTCATAGCTAAATAGATGAAAATTACATTCCTGGCCAAAATAGCTGGACAGTGATCAAGAAGGGTGAAGGACACGCCTTCATACTGACGTGGAGTAGGTAAAATGGTGTTATCGAAATGTCTCCAGAGGGTATAGAAGCACGAACGAATGTCTCCACAGCCTAGAGACAAAATGGAAGGCTTAGGAACTGTGCAGCTCTCCAAGAAGTCTTCAGGTAATGTATTACCATATGCATAGTATTCTTTTGCACTGGGATTAGCATAATATAGCCTTCTAATAGGAAATACAGAAGTTTGACTCATTGTGTAGCCTATACACAGACCAAGGCAACAGTAATTTTGTTTTATTAATGAATACAAATATTAATGATAAAATAAACATCAGACTATAATGTCTTCACTTAAAATCTCCTTTTCAGTGACTGGAAAGTAAATCATTTAGCCACACCCTACATTTAACTTGTAGAATATCGTCAACTGTTCATTCGTATCTCCTTAATCTTGCAATTAGATATTTACTTTATACTCTGTATGTGGACGGGCTAGTCTGAGTCTACCAGTAAACATCAGTCTCGTGTAGCCAGACCCTTTACCAATCACTACACAGGAAAAGGGTCTGGTAGAAGACTGACATTGAGCAGTTTGTTCTTGCTTAGTCAGCAAGTAGCTGACTGTGGTTCAATTAGTATGGGTGTAAATCGTTAAATATTTTAAGGCGTGTGAATTGCTCAGATCAGTAGGCAGAACTCGTTCTGTATTGCCATGAAGAAATGTTGCTTATGCAAAACTATTCTGGGAGATGCTGCTGTTCCTGAATTTAATGACACTGATGTTGATTCTTGGCTAGCTTTATTCACTTTTAAGCATGTCAAAAACCTAAAGTAATAAATTGTACGGCCATAAATGTTGCTAAAAATTATATTTCAATGGTATCATAATGGCCTGTAGGCAAAGCAACAACTGTATCTTGCTGCTAAGTGAAACTTCTGATAGCTTCCAACTGCAGATTTCTTAAAGGGACTAGTTCAAGTCGATGCTTAACATTATCTAAAGGAAGAGCTTTGACATGGCTTGGAGAGTTGTACATAGAAATACAACGCGCACAAAAGTTTGAGCAGTTTTACGTCACAGGATACATATCACCTATTATTTGTAATTTGTAGTCTCCCCAATTAGTGAGGGGAACTGAACAAACTGCTCAATGTCAGTCTATCAGACCCTTTACCCGCATAGCTATTGGTAAAGGGTGGTCTGGCTATGTGAGATTAGATAAACACTGAGTTCCTTGGCTACAAAACATCACTCTTATAATAGCATGAATAAAACCAGCTTCATTAAATCTATTCTTTAAAATTATAGTGTTCACTCATTTAAATTAACTTACTTATATTAAGGGTTCACTTGTATGGTATGCCACTTACTGTAGTGATTGTAAGCCTGGTTACATGAGACTGATAATATCACCAGCAATATAGCACTTGTCGCAAGATCAACAGTGTTCTATGAACATATAAATAATATTGAAATAGAAGATTGAGGACACACTGTAGCTTTGGTACAGGTAGTTTATTTTATTAGGCTTTCTTGTGATTTTTTTTTCTTTCGGTATTCGAACCGCCCAATGCAAACTTCTGGCTATGGCCCTGATACACTGGTAACTACTTGTGAATTCAAATAAGGAATGTATGTGTGGAATGTATAAAAAACAAAACAAAAAACAACAACACCTCATCTCATCACCCTACTGCTACTCCTGGTGTTGCGAGGCCACCATACCAAATTTATTGCACAAGCACTTATTTAAGTATTTAATAAGCTCAGTTTACATATCTTGAAAGAATGTTAGTCAGGATTTTGTGACATTTAAAGTGCTAGACAGAAATACTATAGATCAAATGCTTTATTATTTATGTGTACACTCGACCTTCTCCTGAAAGAGAGAGTGTGGAAAATTAAAGGGAGTAAGTATCACCAGATTCTCTCCCACCTTCAGAGAGAATGTGATCTAAATCATTTTATACCACTCAATTTATAAAGTATGCAATAAACACCAGTAAAATTCATGCTGTAGAACAATAACAAGGAAGAGGTCCCGCCTACCTTACCTGAGAGTCTAGCAGCTTGAATCGCAGTGAGGAAATATTGTGCGCTGACAGACAGAATCAACACAACGATGGGGAGGCAGACAAGGATATGGCTACGCGAAATCCACACGCCCCTTTTTATACTAGTTTAGCCCCTCCCTCGCTTATTTTTGCACGAACCTTCGTATAATTACGTTTAGTAAAGGGTCGCCAGACTACTTGTCTTGGGGGGGGGTGTGTTTTTGTTTTGTTTTCTGCTATTAACACAAATTTTACTACTATGTCACACTAAGTAGGCTATTGCCCTCACACAATTTATTCTTAGTTAATATACTAAGGGTGACAATTACATTCATAGCTATCCAGAGCTAGTGGTTTTGTCAGTAGATTTGTTCCCCAACTGCAATTTAATTAACAAGCATCTAAAAGGAGTATCAATTGCTTTATTATTGTCAGTACACTGTGTATTTTATATCCTGATTTCATTTTAGTCCCTTTCCTTTTTTTTATTCAAGTAATACTTGTTTAATAGCTATGGCTATATTCCATCATATTCCACTTTACCAATGCAGAGCTAAAAATTTGTTTCTTAATATTTCACAAGTGTGACTGTCAGTCAGCCTTAGTACAAATCAAGCCAGTGTTAAATTGCTCTTCAATGTTGAATCCGTTTTTTCTTTTATTCTTGGCATCTTTTGTTGTACTGTGCTGATGAAGTATGGCAGGGTCACAACAAGGGTACGGATTTGAGGGCACATATTATACATTACTCATTATCCCTATCCCAGCCTCCCAGATAGTCAATAATAAGAGCATGCAGAGATAATTCACTGTATTTCTCCTCTGAGCATCCAATGTGTAAGTCCAGCATACTGAATTTCTGCTTTACTCTGAGCAAACTCTTTGGAAAGAATCATCATTGCCAGACTCATATGGTATATTGTCACCTCACATATCACAGCTGTGCCAGTAGAGTTGCTGTGAAGGGCAGTGTCAGGTCTGAAGCTCTTTGCGTGATATGCTCTGCTCCAACAAATACATCAACACCTTTGCGAATAGCTTTTGTCAATTTGTCCAGTATATTCCCATGTTTCTCCCTCAAGAGTCTCAGACTGCATCTTGCACTGGTGTTTCAATGGACTTGCCAATCCTCTTGACCACCATCTCCACATTGAGGAGGTACTAACCTTTATAACAAATCAGTAAGCCAAAAATGAAGTTCTTCCCTCCTGGAATCAGTGGCCATGATATCTCCACACTGCAAGACAAGCTTCGGGCAATGGCTGTTCTCTTCTTTTATTCGATCGTGTAGTCACCACCTTCCCTTTGCTTGCCTGTGTAGAGTTGAAATCAGACACAAGATGATAGCTATGTGTCACAATCTCCATGATCAATGGCGGCATCAAGAAACTTCATCCAACTTCCTCATCATCAACCGCATTCACCATCCCTCCCTCCCTTTGCATGCTCTCCTGGTAGTTGTGATAAATTAAAGAAGCGGAAGATGTCATCTAAATGCTCTCTGGACTTTCCTGTCCTCTTCACAGTGTAAGCCTTCAACTGGTCCCAGGTGAGGTCAGAAACAACACAGTCCTTATACATGAAGCATTTAAGTATTCTTGTCACAGTAGCAGCTTCCCTAAGCCCCCATGTGGCATGGTAAGTGGACGAAGTTTGTCCTTACAGGCAAGTGGTACAATTTCTTCAATTTCATCCTATGTGTTAACTCAAGATCGGTTGAAGCAGAACAAGTTGAGATAACGCGCATAGTGTTTTTTCTATGCGCCTGCGTGCAGTATTTGAACACCGAACGATAGTGACCGTCGGTTGTATGTAGAGTCTAGCATTCATGTAACAAATTCAAAATGAAGAAAAAACGTCCCCAGAAATGGGGAATGGGCCGCGCTCGGAGGTAGTGCAATACCGAGGCAACCCGCGGAGAGGGCGAAGCAAGCTTCTATCCGCTCTCCAAGTCGCAAAAATTGAAGTAACAGCTTTGGGGCAATGCCCCAGTTAGAGCTATTACACTCTAAAGAACAGTTATTTCTACTTGATCTTAGCCAATAGGCCGAGAAGCGATGGTGTGGAGTAAGTTGGGATTGTTTTTATCACCATCAACTCGTCTGAACTTGCAATGGGTTGTTGAAGGCTGGGCTTCTTTACGTCACGTAAACGCATGCACGAATAAGGTTTCCGCAAACTTCCCCACTTGGTCACTAATGAAACCACTGTCATCTAAGCTAGTAGTTATGTAGTTGTCATCTAATCATTCGTCGTTGCCTTCTGTCGTTGCTTTCTGTCATTCGTTGCCGTCTAGCTTTCGTTGCGCTAGCTATCGATCGTTCGTTGCAACCGTTCGTTGACATCGTTTGTTAAAATTGTACGGTTTCCATGGCTATCAACATTCCAGTTCCCTCAACAATTTATTTATAGACCCACTTTTATCACTGCAGAGTACATCAACAGAGAGGGATCTTCTTGGGTCAACATATTCATGACTATTCTGTATTTTGAACATTGTCAAAAAATATTTTCTGTGTTCACCTCTTTCAATTTTTTAATAGCGAAACTAGCTACCTGAATTGGAATTGCTCTAGGATTTTGCACTTATTCAAGAGAATTATGCTGCCTGTTTCAATGTTTGGCATCATTTCTATCGCTATAATATCATGTCAACAAGCCATCTATGTCAAACTGAAGAACCACTTAGCTTTATCTACTTCCAGCCTTCATGCACCTGTTCTATCGGAATTATTTGTGAACTATATAATAATTGTGTCTGGAGCAGGGAATACAAGTATTTGGTTGTCTATGCTCTCTGTCTGTCACTTATGTCCCTGGGCTATCTGACTATAAAGCTATACTCACACACAACTCAAATTGTCTCATCGTTGAAACTGAAAGTCAGAAGCTAACATATGTGTTATAAAAGTATAAAAAACAGCACAATCCAGGCCCTATCTCTCAGCTATACTTTTGGGGGGAAAACTTAAATCCAGCCACAGAGGATGAATCCTCAAAGTAAATAGCCAACTAGATAACACAAATTCCATTAGCAACTTTGTTTTGGGTTTTTTTTATTATTATTATTTTTTTTTTTTTCTATTCTGTATCCTTGAATCTTGTGAATTCTACAATCAGCAAGTGAACATGCCAAATTTTTATTTAGGTAACTAAATATTGACAAAAGCATAGCTAAGTTATATTTGATTGCTTTTTGTTGTATGTTGTTGTTGTTGTTGTTGTTTTTGTTTTTGTTTTGTTTTTTTTACTTAAATTTATTCTAACTCACCCTAGTGATCGCCATCATTCGGTTAATCTTCACCGTTTTAGAGCCAGCAGCTAGCTAGCTACCATTCTAGTTCTCTAAATTATAATATTCAGACAATTTTGCTACTGCATAAATCAGGAGGAATAATTTCTTTATGTTCTGAACCCATTATAGCATTACTTGTTCTTCTTTTTTGACTGATAGGTTTAAATTAATGTGTTGTTTTGGTTGAACATTTACATTTAGTTTTAGTTATAGTTTTTTACAAAAAAATATTTCAAGATCAATTTTAGTTTTAGTTTTTCATTAGCAAAGACTAAAGTTTTAGTTTTAGTTTTAGTTTTGGTTTTTCAATGTACTAATTTAATTCTAGTTTTAGTTTTAGTTTTTCAAATTTACTAACTTCTGTTTTAGTTTTAGTTTTGGTTTATCAGAATTCAATTTTTTTAAATTCAAGTTATCAACTTTAGATATAGTTGTTGTTTTTTTCAAATGCAGACATCAATTTAGTTTTTGTATTCCACCATTATTGTTAGCTGGTTTTTAGCTTTGTTGGTTTGTTTCTTTGTTTGTTTGTTTTGTTGTTGTTGTTGTTTTTTTGTTCTTCTAACGGGAGTACAAAAAAAAAATTTTTGAAATAGTTATTATTACCCTGTGGCCAGTCTCTACTGAATGGACAGCAAAATACAACCGCAGACTGCTGTCCAACAGTTTGCCTTAGCCAAACAATTAGGTGCTATGAAGAAATGATTGGATAAACGGTTTTTGCTTCCTGGAACTACCACTGGTCATTCGTCATAGCTAGATAAATATTGTTGGAATTTTGTTTATTTATTATTATTAATATTATTGTTATTAGCTACTTTTATTTTTATAAATATTGCTGGAATTTTATTTATTTATTATTAACATTTTTTTGGGGGGGGGGGGAGGGGGGAGGGACTACATATAGGCACATGAAAGCAATGAGAAATGTTAGAAAAAGAGGCACCATTGTTTTATTAGCAGTAACACTGATTGAATTGATTAGATACTTGTATGAAAGTATGCATGATGCAATCATAATCTGGATCAGTTAGGTTTACACTGCATGGCTTCATTTTCTATAATGACTTTATTCCTTCCTTCATCAGCTCTGCTCTCGAATTCGGTACAAAATAATCAAGAAAGAGCACTATTATGCTGCAATCTAGTTAACTATTGCTAAACACTTTCCTTTTTTATAATTCAAATTTCATAAATAGTCTATATTTTGATGCAGCTTCCCAGCATTCCAGTGTTTACCCACCTCTAACACCACAGGTGAAGGTGTGCAGTATTGTGTCCTCCTGTCAAGACTCAACTATTCTAATACATACTAGATACATAGTACATGTATGTAGTAATGAGCCATGCAAAAGTACATGCAAAGTGTAATCTACTTTTAGCATAATAAAGATTATACATGTATTGTATACAATACATGCATCCCACCCTTATCAAGTTTTTCTATCCATTCTTCAATTCAAGCCAGATTAAAATGTAATCGAAATCTATTTTGAGAATGCAGATAATTGAAGTGCTGTAGTGATTTGACAACAAAAACTAAGAACAATGATAAAAAAAAAAAGTGAAGAAAAAGTTATTTACTGCTTGTATACTTTGTTACTGCCTTTGTTCCCTCAGACACAGCGTGCTTCGACAACTCCCCAGGCAAGTGAAGCCTCACAGCTGTTTGAATTTCTCGACTGGAAATCGTATGTTTCTTATTGTAGTGGGCTAGTTTAGAAGCTTCGGCGGCTATCCTCTCAAAGATGTCATTGACGAAGGAGTTCATGATGCTCATCGCCTTCGATGAGATACCAGTATCAGGGTGTACCTGCTTCAATACTTTATATATGTAAATGGAGTACGACTCCTTGCGGGACTTTCTTCTCTTCTTCTTGTCGGGCTTCTTTGAAACCACTGCGGCCGCCTTCTTGTCTCCTTTCTTAGATACTGCTGTTTTACCCGGCATTTTCGATTCTTTCCTTTTCAAATTCTCCGCAACGATATCACCCTCATGCAGGCTAAAGCTTTTTATATAATTTGCGAGAGGATCAACATAACTGGATCATGCCCTGAGGATCAGTTCACGGCGGACCAATCAGGAACTAGTAAATTTACTACGATGGGGTCGGGTAGATTTACGCGGGCTTTTTTCTAGATCACACGATGTTTATCTTGACCCTACGCGCATTATTTTACATGATAGCAAACCCCTTACCTAACCGCAGTTAACATTTAACCGAGCGCACAAATAGAACTCTTAGCTAGGCTAATAAATTGCTACTCTAATGGGTGGGGTTTTCTTTGGTTTATCTGCCACCAACACTTTAATCATCTTCCACTAATAATTCCATTTTTAACAGATACATTTTTTGTTTCATAACTGAAACAATCGAAATTATTTTAGACATATTATTTATGAGTACAATAGTTAGAGGTTGCAAATAAAGAATTAAAAGATTATGTCAAGAATTCATCAATGCCTAGTGTTTATAGACTGTTTGGATGCCCTGCCAAATTATGCATTTTTTTTATGGAACAATAAGCATGGATTAGCATAGTAGAATAATTCTAGAATAATAAGGGTATTTAGGAGAATAATAAGGTAGGTACAAGTTGCTGGTCACCTTGCTGGAGATGTGGTATCCCTTAC